>Ga0315900_10000460_pt1 | contig 72279 bp, 54 predicted proteins | sample LakEriMetagenome_FD_203521 | JGI IMG/M metagenome (GOLD analysis project Ga0315900, IMG submission 203521) | Freshwater fungal communities from buoy surface, Lake Erie, Ohio, United States - Buoy 12 MA114 | ecosystem: Environmental > Aquatic > Freshwater > Lake > Lake biofilm | place: USA: Lake... | reverse complement strand
CGCCTGCAGCAGCAGCGGCTTGATGTCACGGTAGGCCCAGCAGGTGGCTTGGGTCTGGCGCGTGGGCACTTTGGGGGGCAGCACACCGCGCAGGCTGGGCCACAGGGGCACCAGGTTCTTCTCGCGCAGGTCCTGCACATAGTCCTGGGGCAGGTCTTCGAGTCGTCCGAGGTCGTTCATCGCCGGTCTCCGTGTTCAGGGGTGTTTTGCGGCGTCCAGGCAATTGCCCACGTTCCAGCCGTAGAGCCATTCCATCGCATCATAGAAGCGCTCGGGCGAGCGGCCACGCCAGAGGTCGTTGCGCACCAGCCGCTCCACGCCCTTGGCGTGGTAGATGCGGCCCATCTCGCGGCTCGAGAGCACGATGCGGGCGGTGCGGGCCACGCGGGCGCGCTGGTACATGTCGAGTGCCTGGGGCCAGTTGTTCTGGTGCACCCGCAGGGCTTCGCCCAGGGTCACGGCGTCTTCCATGGCCATGCAGGCGCCCTGGGCCATGTACTGGGTGGTGGGGTGGGCCGCATCGCCCAGCAAGGTGACGCGGCCGTAGGTCCACTGGCCAATCGGTTCGCGGTCGGCGGTGGCCCAGCGCTTCCAGCTCTTGGGCAGATCGATCAGCTGGCGCGCCTTGGTGCAGATGCCCTGGAAGTAGCTTTGCACCTCTTCCTTGCTGCCCTCGGTCACCCCCCATTCCTCCTGCTGTCGGCTGTGGAAGGTCACCACCACGTTGTACTGCTCGCCGCCGCGCAGCGGGTAGTGCACCAGGTGGCAGTTGGGGCCGACCCAGATGGCGGCGGCGTTCCACTGCAGGTCCTGCGGAAAGTCTTTTTTCTCGACCACGGCGCGGTACACCACATGCCCGGTGACGCGGGCCGGATCGCCCACGAACTGCTGGCGCACCACCGACTTGACGCCATCGGCCCCGATCAGGGCCACGCCCCGGTGGGCCTGGCCGTGTTGGTCGTAGACGGTGACGCTGTGCGCGTCCTGTTCGATGCGCTCGACCCGGGTGGAGGTGATGAACTCGACGCGTCCGGTTTCCTGCGCCCCTTCGAGCAGCGACAGGTGCACATCGGCGCGGTGGATGACGGCGTAGGGGTTGCCAAAACGCTGGCGAAAGGCCTCGCCGGTCGGGATCTTGCCGACCTGGTACTCGTCGACCGCGTCGTGCATCACCATGAAGTCGGTGTAGACCGCGCGGCCACGGGCTTTGTCGCCGATGCCCAGGGCGTCAAAAGCATGGAAGGCGTTGGGACCGAGCTGGATGCCGGCGCCGATCTCGCCGATTTCCGGGGCTTGTTCCAGCACGGTCACGCGAAAGCCCTGGCGGACCAGGGCGAGGGCGGCGGCCAAGCCACCGATGCCGCCTCCGGCAACGATGACAGGCAAGGATTCGGACGCAGGGCTCATGGGGGGTCTCCTCGGCAGGGGGGATGCACAAACTGTGTGTGCATATCATAAGTATACTTACTAAATCGAGGCAAGGCCAGCGCTGCGTGCAGAAATCAGGGTAAGTACGGATCCGGGCGAACGGATGCCGACAGGTCCAGGGCGCGATTGATCTGCGCCATGCGGGCCTCATCGAGGCCACCGGTCAGGGCGTGCAGACGCACCTGGGCCATCAACCAGGCCAGTCGCTCGCGCGCCAGGTCCAGGACGGCCTGGCTCAGCTGCTGCTGCGCGTTGAGGATGTCCAGCCGCGAGCGCGTGCCGGCGCTCCAACCGCGTTCGCTGGAGACCACGGCCTGTTGGGCCGAGCGCTCGGCCTGCTCCAGCGCCTGCACCTTGTACACGCCCTGGCGGACCGCCTGAAAGGCCTTGTGCACTTCATTGCGCAGCTGGCGCTGCTCGGACTCGAGCTTGTGCTGGGCTTCGGCATGGGTGGCCATGGCCTGGCGCACCTGGGCGCTGAGGCCGCCACCGGCATAGAGCGGCAGGTTCAATGACAGGCCGATTTGGGTGTTGTGGTAGGTGGAGCCGGGGTTGAAGATGCTGTCGCGGTCGGTGACGCTTCGCTGCAGCACCGCATCGAGCGTGGGCCGATGCCCCGCCGCCAGCCGGTCGATGTCGGCCTGCAGGCTGCGCACCTGCGCCGCCTGCGCGGCGATGGCCGGACTGCGCTGCTCCGCCTGTGCCCACCAGTGTTCGAGCCGGTCGGGCTCGGGCGCCGTCGGGCGCAGGCTGTCCCATTTCAGGGGCCGGATGCCTTGCACGGTTTGCTGCACCATGGTCTGCAGTTCCTGCACCGCCTGGGCCACGCTGTCGCGGGCCACCACCTGGCGGGCCAGGGCCAGGTCCAGTCGGGCCTGGGCGTCGTCCACATCGGTGCGGGTGCCCTGTCCTGCCGCCAGCGCGCGCTGTGCCGCTTCGAGCTGGATGCCAATGACCCGCACCTGTGTCTGCATCTGCAGCTGGCCTTCGCGCGAGAGCAAGAGGTCGAAATACGCCTGGGCCACCTGCAGCCCCGTGTCCTGTTCGGCCTGGGCGAGCGTGGCCTCGGCCTGCGCCACCATGGCCTGCGAACGCCGGTAGCCTGCCCAGGCGGCGGGCCGGTACAGGGGCTGGCGCAGCACCAGCGCCCCCGAACGGCTGGTGTACTGCTGCAGGCTGTCGGCGCCCGGGCCCGCGCCGAGCGTGCGGGTGCTCAGTTCATTGCGGTAATGGCCAAGGCTGAGCCCGGCACTGGGCAGCAGCTGCGCCCTGGCGATGGGCTGGGCCTCGCGCCCCGCCTCGGCGGCCGAGCGCGCGGCCAGCAGATCGGCATCGCTGGCCATGGCTGCCCGGTAGCTCTCCAGCAGGTCCAGGGTGCCGGCCGCTGCAGCGCTGCAGCCCAGGCCCAGCGCGAGCAGTGCAGGCAGGATGGCCAGGCGGCCGAACGGGGCAGGGGCCTTGGCCATGCTCACTCCTCCTTCATGGCCGATGCCATGCGCTTGACCAGGGGGTGCAGCAGGTAGGTCAAGAACGAACGCTCGCCCGTCTTGATGATGGCTTCCACCGGCATGCCCGCCTGCATCTGGCGCGGCCCCAGGGTCTGCAGCCCTTGGGCGGTGACCTGGATGCGGGCCAGGTAGTAGCTGACCGGCCCGGAGGACAGGTTTTCTGTGATCAGGTCGCGCGAGACCGAACGCAGTCGGCCCTGCACCACCAGGGAGGGGGAATGCGCGAAAGCGCTGAAGCGCAGGTCCGCAGGCAGATCCGGATGGATCCGGTCGATCAGGTGCGGCGGCACGCGCGCCTCCACCACCAGGGATTCGTCCAGCGGCACGATGTCCATCAGGCGCGCCCCCGGTTGCAGCACCGCCCCGGCACTTTGCAGCTGCAGGCCCACCACCTGGCCCGAGACCGGGGCCCTGAGCTCGGTGCGCCCCAGTTCGTCGGTGGCGGAGCGGAATTTTTCCCGGTCGGCCTGCAGCTCCAGGCGGATCTGCGCCAGTTGCGTGTCCACGTCCTTGCGGAATTCCTGGCGCCGCTGCTGGGCGCGCTGCTGCAGTTCCAGGATGCTGCGCGAAGCGCGCTCGATCTGACCGCTGAGCTCGGCGATCTGGCCCTGTGCTGCCGCGCTCATCCGCTCGATTTCCAGCTGCCGTGAGCGGGGCGCATAACCGTCGTTGACCAGGCTACGCACCCCCGTCAGCTCCTCTTGCAGCAGGGCCAGCTGCTGGCGCTGGCTCAGCAGCTGGCCCTCGGCGCCGAGCCTCTGCGCAGCCAGGCCCCGCATCGATTCGTCCAGACCCTGCAGCTCCGCGCGCAAGGCCTCGCGCCGCGAGGCGAACAGGGCGCCTTGTGTGGCCACCTGCTGCTGCACCATGGGCTCCTTCGATTCGAGCAATTCGGGTTCAAAAGCGATCGACGCCGCGCCCCGCTGTTCGGCCAGCAGGCGGCCTTCGTGGGCGAGCATGCCCAGGTAGCGTTGACGGCTGCTCTCGAAGCTCGCCAGCGTGGCCGCGGCATTCATGCGGGCCACCACCTGGCCCGCCTGCACCACCTCGCCCTCGCGGACCAGGATGTCGCCGAGCACCCCGCCCGAGAGGTGTTGCACCGGCTTGCGCTTGGTGTCGATGCTGACGGTGCCCGGGGTGGGCACGCCTTCGTCGAGCGGGGCCAGTGCCGCCCACAGCAGAAAGCCGCCCAGACCGATGCCCAGGATCAGCAGGCCCCTGCGCATGGGCTGGCGCGTGTCCTGGGGCAGCGCCGGTTCGGCGTCCAGGCTGAACGCCGGACGGGTCTGCAGCGCGGCGCTGCGCGAGGGTGGGCTGGGCAAGGGCGCGTTCATGGGGCGTCTTTCGCAAGGGTCAGGGGGGTGGAGGGGGGTGTCGGGCGCCGCCGCGCGGCCAACTGGCGCAGGACCTGCTCACGCGGGCCCTGCAGGACGATGCGGCCGCGCTCGAGCTCCACCAGTCGGTCGGCGGTGTCGATCAGGCGACCGCGGTGGCCGATGGCCACCACCGTCTTGCCCGCGCTGCGCTGGGCGTCGATGGCTTGCAGCAGTGCCGTTTCGCCAGCTTCGTCCAGGTTGGCGTTGGGCTCGTCGAGCACCAGCAGCGCAGGCTCGCCGTACAGCGCCCGGGCCAGGCCGATGCGCTGGCGGTGGCCAGCGGACAAGGGGCTCGCACGGGCGTCCAGCGCGGTCTCGTAGCCCGCGGGCAGACGCAGGATCAGCTCGTGGATGCCGGCCGCCTGCGCCGCCTGCACCACGCGCTGCGGATCGACGGTGCCCAGCCGCGCGATGTTCTCGGCCACCGAGCCGGCCAGCAGCTGCACGTCCTGCGGCAGGTAGCCCAGGTGAGGGCCCAGCTGCTGGCGGTCCCAGGCGGTCAGCGCTTGACCATCGAGCAACACTTGGCCTTGCATGCCCGGCCAGAGACCCAGCAGGCAACGCGCCAGGGTCGACTTGCCCGAGCCGGAGGGGCCCAGGATCACCGTCAGTTCCCCTGGCCGGCACAGCAGTTGGATGTCTTTGAGGATGGCGGACCCGCGCCCGGGGGCGGTGGCCGACACCTTCGAGAGTTCGATCCGCCCCTGCGGGGCCTGCGGCAAAGGCATGCCGTGGCGCTCGGGGTAGGCCGTCAACAGCGCATCGAGCTGGCGCATTGCATGGCGGGCCGAAAAAAAAGCTTTGCCGGTGGAGGCCAGCCCCTGCACGGGCTGCAGTGCGCGGCTCATCAGCACATTGGCCGCGATCATGCCGCCCACGCTGAGTTCGCCATGCAGCACCAGCCAGGCGCCAGCGGCCAGCGCCAGCGCTTGCTGGCTGTATTGCACGAAGCGGTGCAGGGTCTGTTGGCTGCGCATGCGCTGCTGCAGCGCGTCTGCTGCGCGCTGCTGTTTATGGTGCAGCTGCTGCCAGCGCTGGCGCAGGCCGCGCAGCATGCCCATGGAGGCCACCACATCGGCATGCTGCAGCCGCGACTGCACATGGCCGGACAGGGCATTCGCATGTTGCTGGGCCCGTGCGGCCAGCGGCGACTGCGCCCGTTGCCCCCACCAGGCCATGGCCACAAAAATGGCCACGAACAGCAAGGACAGCGCCCCCAGCAGCGGGTGGAGCAGCCACGCGACCAGCACGTACAGCGGCGTCCAGGGCAGGTCCAGCAGGGCCAGGATCCCGGGTCCGGTGAGGAACTGCCGCAGCTCCAGCAGGTGCTGCAGGCCATCGGCCGGCTCATTGCGCGGACGCGCCAGCGCGCGCTCAAAGAGCGCATGGAAGACGCGGGTGTTCAGCGCCTCGTCCAATCGCACGCCGGCGCGCACCAGCAGTTGTGCGCGCAGCCATTCGGCCACCGCGATCCAGGCGATGAACAGCAGGGCCACCGCGGATGCGGCCAGCAGCGTCAGTTCGCTGCGGCTGAGCATCACCCGGTCGTAGATCTGCAGCATGTAGAGCGTGGGGGTGAGCGTCAGCAGATTGGCGGCGAAGCTCAGGGCCACGGTGGCCAGGACTTCGCGCCGAAATGCCCACAGCACCCGCAGCAAAGGCGAGGCGGTGTGTCGGTGTCTGTTCATGCCGTCTCCAGGTGGGGCCTGCGGGGGCGGTGGGTCATGGTGGAGGCTGGCCCCGCCTTGGCCAGCGAGGCCAGCACCGCGTTCCTAGGGCCCAGGGCTTGCACCAGGCCATCGCGCAGCACCATGACGGTGTCGGCCACCGCCAGCATCGACGCTTGGTGCGTCACCAAAACGGTGGTGGCGCCGCGTTGTTGGAGCCCGCGCACCACCTCCAGCACCGCCGCCTCGCCCGCCTCGTCGAGGTGGGCGCAGGGTTCATCCAGAATCACCAGCGCCGGTTCGCCGTAAATCGCCCGCGCCAGCCCCACCCGCTGCCGTTGACCACCCGATAGAAAGGTCCCGCCCGGGCCGATGGGCGTGTCTGTGCCCTGCGGCAGTTGCGCGATCCAGTCGTCCAGCCCGGCGTCGTGGCAAGCCTTTTGGAGCCGCAGTGCATCCGGTGGGCCAAAGCGCGCCACGTTTTGCGCCAGCGTGCCGTCCAGCAGGGCCACCTCCTGCGGCAGGTAGCCCAGGTGCTCGCCCAGCAAGGCCTTGTCGCGGGCATGGGGGTCGATGCCGTCCAGCCGCACCTTGTCGCCGACCGACGGCAGCAGCCCCAGCAGGGCACGCGCCAGCGTGGTCTTGCCCGCACCCGAGGGCCCGATGACCGCCATGACGGCGCCAGGCGGCAGCGCAAAGACCACGTTGCGCAGCAAGGAGACAGGCCCTTCGGGGCCGGGCACCGTCACGGTCAGCCCCTGCACCGCCAGCTGGCCCGTGGGCGCGGGCAGGGGCATCTGGGCGGCGGGCGCTGGAAACTCGCTCAGCAGGGCCTGCAGGCGCTGACGCGCCTCGCGGGCTTGCACCAGCAGTTTCCATTGCGTCACCACCTTGACCAGGGGCTGCAGCACCTTGCCCCCCAGGATGGAGGCGATGATCAACAAGCCCCCTTCAAGCAACTGGCCACGCAGGTAGAGCCAGCAGGCCGCGCCGAGCAGGACCGAGCCCTGCAGGGTTTGCACGCTGCGCGCTGCGGCGCTGCTCCAGCCTGCCTTGTCCGAGGCCTGGGCCTGCAGGGCCAGGCAGCGGCGGTGCAGCCGTAACCACCGCGCATGCACACCCGGCCACATGCCCATCGACTCGATCACCTGGGCCTTGGCCAGTGCGTCGCGCGCGTACTGCTTGGCGGCCATGGCGGCGCGGTTGGCTTCCACCAGCGTGGTGTGGGTGTGCTGCTCGGTCCACCAGGCGATCAGCACCTGCAGCACGGCGCCCGCGAGTGCGGCCAGCGCCAGCACCGGGCTGATCCAGAAAATGCCGCACAGAAAAAGCAGTGCGCCGGGCCACTCCATCCAGGCCAGCGCGGCGGGGGATGCCCAATATTCACGCCATGTGCGCAGGTCGCTGAGGGCCTGATCGCCGCCCACCGGCACCTGGCGCAGGTGGGCTGCAAACACCGCATCAAAGACCGGCACGGCCAGCACTTGGTCCAGATGCCGGCTGGCGCGTTGCATCAGGTCTTCGCGAACGCCGTCGATCAGCACCAGCACGGCATACACCCCGAGCACCAGCAAGGTCAGCATGCCCAGGGTGGTGAGGTTGCGGCTGTTCACGACCCGGTCATAGACCTGAAACATGTAGAGCGTGGGGGCCAGCGACAAAGCGGCCGTCAGCAAGGTCCAGAGCAGGACCTGGCGCTGGTAGGGACGCAAGGTCGCCAGGGCCTGCGAAAAGGCGTTCGGATCGCGTGGGGTCATGTTGTCCATTCAAGAGGCCCCGGGCAGTGCCCGGGGCCTGGATCGCGCACGGCGTCAGGGCAGGGCTCAGGCGATGATGTCGCTCGCGCTCAGACCATCCTTGTCGATGCCCACCAGCACCACCACCTGGTCGGCCGCCCCATCGCTGTCGGTGTCTTCGAACAGGTAGCCGTTGCGGCTGTCGTATTCAAAGGCGTAGAGCTGGCTCTGGTTGGAGGTGCCGTTGAGGGCGACCAGCGCCAGGTTGGCGGCCGCCAGGGCCGCGGCGTAATCGCTCACCGAGGTGCTGGCTTCCACATAGTTGCCTGTGGCTGCCGTGGCATCGCCGGCCAGGCCCAGCTTGAGCGTGTCCAGCTGGGTCTGGAAGTTGTTGGTGTAGCCCAGGATGTATTGCGCATCCTTGAGGTCCAGGCTGGAGGTGCCTTTGACCACCTGGAAGATGTCGGCGTCTGGCGTCCCATTGAGTGCGTCCAGCGAACCGGGGGCAGACAGGATCTTGCTGTCCGCCTCCAGATGGACCTTGAAGCTGAAGGACTGGGCATCGAAGTCGCGGTCGATCACTTGACCCGCAAACACCAGATCGGTGTCGAAGGTGGCTGTGCTTTCGGTGCGGATGTCGATCTGGATGATCTTGAACACATCCGTGTCCGACGAGTCGGCCATGCCCCGTCCCTGGGCCGTGAGGGTGACCGCCTGGTGCGTGCTCAGGCTGTAGCCGGTTCCAGCCACGTTCTCGGTGCTGCTCATCACCTGCAAGCCACTGATTTGGTAGTGAGCGCTGTCGTAGTCGTCCTTGCCGATGGTGACCACGCGGTAACCGGTGACCGGGTCGAGCACGTAGTCGCTGGCGGCGTCGGCCAGCAGCAGACGGCTGGTGCTGGTCTGGGTGTCGGTGTTGTAGAGCTTGAGCAACACCGCAATGTCTTCTTGCCCGACGTTGATCTGGTTGAGCGTGATGCTGACCTCGCTGGCCAAGGCCCGAGGCGCGGTGCTGTCGATGTGCGCGGTCGGATCTTGCGGCGGGCTGCCTGCGCCCAGCACCGGGTTGCGGGCATAGAAATCGAAATTGAGCAGCTCGCCCGCCTGCATGGTGTCGGAGTTGGCACCCAAAGTCGAGGTGGCGACGTTGAGGTAGGCCTCGCTGACGCTGTCGAACACCTCGCCTGGGGTGAAGGTCTGGTCGCCACCGGCCAGCAGATCCTGGGTGTCACTGGGCGGCTGCGCCGAACGCGCCGTCAACACCCCATAGAACTGCGCATCGTATTGCTGGACGACGATTTCCGGCGACTTGTTGCCCATCCGGTCGTAGTTGAAGGTGGCTTGCGGTGCGCTGGTCGAATAGCTCGTCTCGCCCTTGATGGGTTCGTCGATGTCGAACAGGAAGGTGCCTTCGGCCTTGTTGACCGTGACGATGCCGGTCGCGGTTTCGGTGGTGGTCGATCCCGGGCCGGGCAGGTAATCAAAGCTGAAGGTGTAGTACACCTGACTGGCGGTTTCTTCCTTGAGCGTCACCTGTGTGTTGGTGATGTCATGGCCATCGACGCGGCCAGTCAGGCTCGACATGAACACGCCAGCGGTGTCGTTGCCCTGCACGATGCGGTCAAAGCCGAGCAAGGGGAACTGCACATTGAAGCCGATCAGGTTGGTGATGTAGTCGAAGGTGGGCCCATCGTCCTTGAAGGCGAAGGCGTCACCGATGTCGCGTGTGGCGGTGTGGGCGTCGAGGTCGCCATCTGTGGCCGTGGCGCTGAGGGTGATCAGCGCGGCCGAGGCCAGGCGGGCCGCAGAGGTGCCCGCTTCGTCCGGGTCCAGCGGATCGTTGTGCGTGACGGCGCGGCTTTGGTCGAGACTGACCAGGCCGGTCTCGGCGTTGACGCTCACCCGAAACACTTCTTGGCTGCCAGCCGAGCCGATGACCACACCGCCGACCAGGTTGAGCCGTACGGCCTGGCCGCTGAGGATATCGATCAGACCGCTGTCGGCATCGGGGCCGCTCACGCCCAGGGTGTAGACCAGGGCGTCGGTATCCTGCACGTTGTTGTCGTCAGTGTCTTTGAAGCCGTCGTTGCGGAAGTCGACGCTGAACAGGCTGGCGAAGGAGGCCGAGGCGTTTAAAGAGAAATCGGAGTCATCGACGGTGAGGGTGGGCACCAGCACGGCAGTCGGGTCAACAGCTGGCCCATCGTCCTTGAAGGTGAAGGCATCGCCGATGTCGCGGCTCCTGCTGGCGGTGTCCTGATCGCCATCCGTGGCCGTGGCACGGAGGGTGATCAAGTCAGCAGAAAGCAGTTTCGCTGCCGAGAGGCCCGCTTCGTCGGGGTCGCTCGGGTCGTCATGCATGACGGCGCGGCTTTGGTCGAGGCTGACCACGCCGGTTTGCGCGTTGACAGAGATCCGGAACACCACTTCAGCACCGGCGGTGCCGACGATCTCGCCGTCCACCAGGTTGAGCAATACGTCGAGGCCGCTGAGGGTGTCGACCAAGCCACTGTCGGCATCGGGTCCGCTCACGTCCAGGGTGTAGACCAGAGCGTCGGTATCCTGCACGTTGTTGTCGTCAGTGTCTTTGAAGCCGTCGTTGCGGAAGTCGACGCTGAACAGGCTGGCAAAAGAGGCCGAGGCGTTTAAAGAGAAATCGGAGTCGTCGACGGTGAGGGTGGGCACCAGCACGGCAGTCGGATCAACACCCGGGCCATCGTCCTTGAAGGTGAAGGCGTCGCCGATGTCGCGTGTGGCGGTGTGGGTGTCGAGGTCGCCGTCCGTGGCGGTGGCGCTGAGGGTGATCAGCGCGGCCGAGGCCAGGCGGGCCGCAGAGGCGCCCGCTTCGTCCGGATCCAGCGGATCGTCATGCACAACGGCGCGGCTTTGGTCCAGGCTGACCACGCCGGTCTGTGCGTTGACACTGATGCGGAACACTTCCTCTGCACCGGCGGTGCCGACGATCTCGTCGTTCACCAGGTTGAGGACCACGTCGAGGCCGCTGAGGGTGTCGATCAGACCGCTGTCGGCACCGGGCCCGCTCACACCCAGGGTGTAGACCAGGGCGTCGAGGTCCTGCACGTTGTTGTCGTCAGTGTCTTTGAAGCCGTCGTGGCGGAAGTCCACGCTGAACAGGCTGGCAAAGGACGCCGAGGCATCGGCGCTGAAGTTCGAATCGTCGACGGTGAGGGTCGGAGTGACCGTCAGGCTCGCATCGACGCTGGGGCCATCGTCCTTGAAGGTGAAGGCGTCGCCGATGTCGCGGCTCCTGCTGGCAGCGTCCAGGTCGCCGTCGGTGGCGGTGGCGCTAAGGGTGATCAGCGCGGCCGAGGCCAGACGGGCCGCAGAGGCATCCGCTTCGTCCGGATCCAGCGGATCGTTGTGCGTGACGGCGCGGCTTTGGTCGAGACTGACCAGGCCGGTCTCGGCGTTGACGCTCACCCGAAACACTTCTTGGCTGCCAGCCGAGCCGATGACCACACCGCCGACCAGGTTGAGCCGCACGGCCTGGCCGCTGAGGATATCGATCAGACCGCTGTCGGCATCGGGGCCGCTCACGCCCAGGGTGTAGACCAGGGCGTCGGCGTCTTGCACGTTGTTGTCGTCAGTGTCTTTGAAGCCGTCGTTGCGGAAGTCGACGCTGAACAGGCTGGCAAAAGAGGCCGAGGCGTCGGCGCTGAAATTCGAATCGTCGACGGTGAGGGTCGGAGTGACCGTCAGGCTCGCATCGACGCTGGGCCCATCGTCCTTGAAGGTGAAAGCATCGCCGATGTCGCGGCTCCTGCTGGCGGTGTCCAGGTCACCGTCGGTGGCGGTGGCGCTGAGGGTGATCAGCGCGGCCGAGGCCAGACGGGCCGCAGAGGTGCCTGCTTCGTCCGGGTCCAGCGGATCGTTGTGCACAACAGCCCGACTTTGGTCGAGGCTGACCACGCCGGTTTGCGCGTTGACAGAGATCCGGAACACTTCCTCTGCACCGGCGGTGCCGACGATCTCATCGTTCACCAGGTTGAGGACCACGTCGAGGCCGCTGAGGGTGTCGATCAGCCCGCTGTCGGCATCGGGCCCGCTCACGCCCAGGGTGTAGACCAGGGCGTCGGCGTCCTGAACGCCGTTGTGGTCCGTATCCTTGAAGCCGTCGTGGCGGAAGTCCAAGCTGAACAGGCTGGCAAACGAGGCCGAGGCGTTTAAAGAGAAATCGGAGTCGTCGACGGTGAGGGTGGGGGAGGCCGTCAGGCCGTTGTCCACTGTGGGCGCATCGTCTTCGAAGCGCACACGCGAGCCGATCTCCTGGGTCAGTGTCTGGCCCTCGGTGAATTCGAAGCCCCCGATGTCAAAGCTGGCGTTGTACTTGGACTCGGTGGAGCCGATGTTCTGCACCAGAAAGCGGGTGTGTCCGGTCGCGGTTTCGTAGGCGATGACTTCATTGGCCTTGACCCCTTGCACGGTCCAGGTGCCGTCGCCGTTGTTCAAGATCTGCAGGTCGGGATCGGTGACTTCCACATGCACCCCGTCCACCATGGTGTAGACGTGGACACCCGTGATGGCCACTTGGACATCGTCCGTGTCGCCCAGACCGTCGACAAAGCCGGTGCCGGTTTCCACGTCGGTGTTCCAGGCCGAGATCTTGAGGGTGGCCGAAGTGTTGGGGGTCACCTGCGAAATCCGGACCGAGGCTGCAGACTGTGCATACAGACCGGTGAAAGCGATGTTGGCTTCGACATCGGCCTCGTTTTCATCGAGGTTGGGGGCGATGTAATTGGGGTTGGCGCCCGTGACGAAGGTGAAGTACATGCCCTCGCCCGGCAGCTTGCCGCTCGGTGGGCTGATCAGCTGGTTGTTGGTGGCGATTGAGCCGCCATTGACCTGGCTGGTGTTGACCGTGTCACCGTCTGTGACCTTTTCGCCCTGGGATTGGTTGGCCGGTTGCTTGCCGGTGATGACGACGGCCGCCTGGCTGTTGCCAACCATCATGAACAGGTTCTGGCCGGAGGGAATGCCGGCCAGAGAGAACTCCTGGGATTGGCTGACCGAGACCCAGAGGTGATCGCTCAGGTCCACCGCGTCGTCGGGGTTGTCCGCATCCGGGTGGGCGAGGGACTCGTACTGCACGGTCCACATCTTGGCGCCGCTGACCGGGGTGCCGCTGGGCTGCAGGTAGCCCGCCAAAACGATGTCCCCGTTGGGATCGGCCTGGTATTGGTCGCCCACCCAGACCCCTTTGCGGCCCAGCACGATGTTGGCATCGAGCGTGTCGGTCCAGAGAAAAATGGCCACGCCGCCGGTGGTGGTCAGGCCACTGGCATCGCCGCCGAGGGCCTGGCCCGCGGCATCCGTGAAGCCCGTCGTGATGGCTCCGCCCAAGCTGTTGGGGATGCTGAGGATGTTCTCACCACTGTTGCTGCCGTTGTAGCCGCTCAGGGCGGCGTTCAGGGCGGTGTGGCCGCCCCACAATGTGTCGAGTCGGCTGGTCAAGGCAGAGGGCAGCATGGCCCAGCCGATGTCGTTGTCGTCGGCGTCCTGCGCGGGGCTGCCCGAGCTCTGAGCGTTTTGCAAGCCCGCCGATTCATCGAGCGTGACACTCGCGCCCAGGGTCAAGGCAGACGAGGCCGTCGCTTGGGGCCATGCCGTGTCCTCGGTGGTGTCGCAGGTGTTGGCGTTGTCGTCGTGGTCGTGATCGTCGTCATGCTCGGAGCCGTAGTCGTGGCTGGAGTCGGAGTCGTGGTCGGTGCCCTGCGATGGCAGGTGCCGTTCTGTGGCTTCCGGTCTGGCCCGCGCATATTCATCGCGCTGCAGTTCGCTGGCCTCTTCGAACTTGAGTTTCAGTGGCCCTGTGCTGGCTTTTTTGGCTTTCATGGTCTTCTCCCTTGCTGGCCTTCCCGCCGTGGCTTCGAGGCCGAATGTGCGTTGAAATCGGCCGGATCAGGGGTGCTGTCCGGGGCTTGTGCTTCTGCGGCTCGGACCGCCTGCACAAGGGGGCCATGGTGGACAGTCGGCCGCCGCGGAACAATCTGCCCTTGGGTATACAGGCGCGCGCAAGGTGGGCTGCCGCACGCGGCCGAGGCCATGGCGGCACGGCCTGGACAAAAGCATTTCTGCGCCCGGGGGATGGCTGGGCGCCTGGGGGTTTGGGGACCTGGGGGCCGGGAGACCTGGGGTTGGGATCGCGGTCGCAGACCGCTCTTGCACAAGGCGAGGCCGCGGGCCGCTGCCCGCAGGCTCAGTCGGAGCTGGCCGCGCGCGCCGATGCCGCCAACTGCATCGCCAGCCGGTTGTGGCGCTCGACCAGCGGCCCCAGGTCGACGCTGGTCAGTTGGCCATCGCGCACCACCATGCGGCCATGCACCATGGTGTGGCGTGTCGGGGCACTGGCGCACAGCAGCAGGCTTCCCACGGCATCGTGCACGGCGCCACCGGCCATGGGCAGGGTGTTCACATCGAACATCGCCAGGTCGGCCGCGTAGCCGGTGCGGATCTGGCCGATGTCGTGTGCGCGGCCCAGCACCTCGGCCCCGCCCCGGGTGGCCAGTCGCAGCGCGTCGCGGGCGGTCATCTCCAGCGGCGCCAAATCACAACCGAATGGCTCCAGCGATTTGCGCAACCGCGCCAGCAGCATGGCCTGGCGTGCCTCGTTGACCATGTGCGCGGCGTCGTTGCTGGCGCTGCCGTCCACGCCCAGGCCGACGGGTACACCGGCATCGACCATGCGGCGGATCGGGGCGATGCCGCTGGCCAGCCGCATGTTGCTGCAGGGGCAGTGGGCCACGCCGGTGCGGGTGGCGGCAAAGAGGTGGATGCCTTCGTCATCGAGCTTGACGCAGTGGGCGTGCCACACGTCCTCCCCCACCCAGCCCAGATCCTGCGCGTATTCGGCAGGGGTGCGGTTGAACTTCTCCCGGCTGTAGGCCACGTCGTGGTCGTTTTCGGCCAGGTGGGTGTGCAGCCGCACCCGGTAATGCCGCGCCAGCTCGGCCGAGTTTTTCATCAGGTCGCGGCTGACGCTGAAGGGCGAGCAGGGCGCCACCGCCACCTGGGTCATGGCGCCATGGCCGGCGTCGTGGTGGGCTTCGATGAGGCGCTGGGTGTCGCGCAGGATGTCGTCTTCGCGCTCGACCACCCGGTCGGGCGGCAAGCCGCCCTGCGACTGGCCCACGCTCATGCTGCCGCGCGTGGCCACAAAGCGCATGCCGATCTCGCGTGCCGCTTCGATGCTGTCGTCCAGCCGCACGCCATTGGGGTAGATGTAGAGGTGGTCGCTGCTGGTGGTGCAGCCCGAGAGCAGCAGCTCGGCCATGGCGACCTGGGTGCTCACCCGGACCATCTCGGGCGTCAGGCCCGCCCAGATCGGGTACAGACCCTGCAACCATCCGAACAGCTCGGCGTTCTGCACCGCCGGGATCGCCCGGGTGAGCGACTGGTACATGTGGTGGTGCGTGTTGACCAGACCCGGCACCACCACCAGCCCGCGCCCGTCGATGACTTCATCGGCGCTGTGCAGGGCGGCGGGCAGCTCGGCATCGGGGCCCACCCAGTCGATCAGGCCGTCGCGCACATGCACGGCGGCATCGCGCCATTCATCGGCGGCATCGTTCTGGGTGGAGAGGGTGTGGATGTGGCGGATCAGCGCGGTGGGCATGGCAAGTCCTTGAAGGGGTCAAGCTGCGGCCGAATCCAGCCACCGGGCTGGCGAGCACCGCAACGGCCGCGCATCCCGGGCTGTGCAGAAAGGCGATTCTAGTGTCGGCCTCGCGCGCTGGGGGCAGCGGCCAGCGCCTGGGCCAGGAAGTCCACAAAGGCGCGGACCCGCGCCGCCGAGCGGTGCTGTGCCGGGTAGACGGCGTAGATGTCGGCGTCGGGCGTGTGGTACTGGGGCAGCACCTGCCGCAGCTGGCCGCGCTCGAGGTGGGGTCGGATGTCCCATTCGGCCCGCATCAGGATGCCGTGCCCGTCGAGCGCCCACTGCACCGCGATGCCGCCGTCGTTGGTGGTCAGGTTGCCCCGGGTCTTGATGGCCTCACTCTTGCCCTGACGCCCTTTGGCCAGCTTGATCACGCCATAGGCCTCGTCGCCCTGGCGGATGCTGATGAAGTTGTGCCGTGCCAGCTCTGCAGGGGTGCGGGGCTCGCCGTGGCGTTCCAGATAGGCCGGGGCGGCGCACAGCAGGCGACGGTTGTCAGCGATCTTGCGGGCCACCACGCGGGCGTCGGGGGGTGGCCCGAACCGGATGCACACATCAAAGCTGTCCTCGCTGAGCGCAGGCGGGTCCACCGAGAGCTGCAGCTGCACGTCGACACGGGGGTGCTGCTGCACAAAGCGGCTGATCAGCGGGCCGATCTGGCTGCGCCCGAAGCCCAGCGTGGCATTGACCCGCAGCAGGCCGGTGGGGGTGGAGCGGCTGGCGCCCAGCTGCTGCTCGAGGTCGGCCAGGTCCGCCAGCAGGCGGCGGCTCTGGCGCAGCAGGATTTCGCCTTCCACCGTCAGGCCCATGCGGCGTGTCGTGCGGTTGACCAAGGGCACGCCCAGCCGGGCCTCCATTTGCGCCAGCCGTTTGCTCACGGCCGCGGTGGTGATGCGCATTTCGCGCGCGGCCGCGCTCAGGCTGCCCGCCATGGCCAGGGCAGAAAAAAAGCCGAGATCGGCGGGCAGCAGGCGGGCGTCCATTGTTGAATCCAAGTTGAAACTGGATTGAATTTTAGGGGTTTTGTTGATGCGTCCGGCTTTCACAATGGGGCGAACGCATCACTGAAATCCGCACCATGAAAACCTATCGCATCGCCACCATCCCCGGGGACGGCATTGGCAAAGAAGTCATCCCGGCGGGCCAGCAGGTCATGCAGGCCCTGGCCCAGGCCTGTGGCAGCTTTGCCTTCGAGTTTGAAAATTTTGGCTGGGGGGGTGATTACTACCGCGAGCACGGCGTGATGATGCCGGCCGACGGCCTGGACGCCCTGCGCCACAAAGACGCCATCCTGTTCGGCTCGGCCGGTGACCCGCACATCCCCGACCACATCACGCTGTGGGGCCTGCGCCTGAAGATCTGCCAGGGCTTTGACCAGTACGCCAATGTGCGCCCGACCCGCATCCTGCCCGGCATCGACGCCCCGCTCAAGCGCTGCACCCCGCAAGACCTGGACTGGGTCATCGTGCGCGAAAACTCCGAAGGCGAATACTCGGGCGTGGGCGGGCGCGTGCACCAGGGCCATCCGATCGAGGCGGCCACCGACGTGTCCATCATGACCCGCACCGGGGTGGAGCGCATCCTGCGCTACGCCTTCCGGCTGGCGCAGTCGCGCCCGCGCAAGCTGCTCACGGTGGTGACCAAGAGCAATGCCCAGCGCCACGCCATGGTGATGTGGGACGAGATCGCCGTGCAGGTGTCCAAAGAGTTTCCCGATGTGAAGTGGGACAAGGAACTGGTGGACGCGGCGACCGCGCGCATGGTCAACCGACCGGCCACGCTCGACACCATCGTCGCCACCAACCTGCATGCCGACATCCTGAGCGACCTGGCCGCCGCGCTGGCCGGCAGCCTGGGCATTGCGCCCACGGGCAACATCGACCCCGAGCGCCGCTACCCCAGCATGTTCGAGCCCATCCACGGCTCGGCCTTCGACATCATGGGCAAAGGCCTGGCCAACCCGGTGGGCACCTTCTGGTCGGTGGTCATGCTGCTCGAACACCTTGGCGAGAATGACGCGGCCCAGCGCCTGATGAAAGCCGTTGAAAGCGTCACCGCCAACCCGGCACTGCACACCGGCGACCTGGGGGGCCAGGCCCGCACGGCGGACGTCACCGCGGCGGTGTGTCAGGCCTTGGCCTGAGGTTTGAAGATCCCTTCCGTTTTTCCCTCAACCCCTTGCTGAAAGGCTTGTTCATGCGTTCCATGCTCCATATCCTCTGTGCTGCAGGTGCCTTGCTGATCGGTTCCAGCGTTCTCGCGCAGGACTTTCCTGCGGCCGGCAAACCCATCACCTTTGTGTTGCCCTATGCCCCTGGCGGCCCCACCGACAAGGCCGCACGCGACCTGGCCCAGTCCATGACCAAGGCCATGGGCGGCCACAGCATCGTGATCGAAAACGCCGCGGGGGCTTCGGGCTCCATTGGCGCCAACAAGGTGGCCAAGGCCAACCCCGACGGCTACACCCTGCTGTTCACCCACATCGCGCAGGCCACCCTGCCGACCTTCTTCCGCAACCTGCCCTACAACGTCGAGCGGGATTTCGAGCACCTCGGCCTGGTCAGCGAAAACCCGATGAACCTGATCGGCCGGCCCACGCTGCCGGCCAACACCATGGCCGAGCTGCTGACCTGGATCCAGGCCAACAAGGGCAAGATCAACATCGCCAACGCGGGCCCCGGTTCGGCCTCCCACCTGTGCGGCATGCTTTTCCAGTCCACGGTCAAGGTGGACATGACCTCGGTGCCCTACAAGGGCACGGCCCCGGCCATGACCGACCTGATCGGTGGTCAGGTGGACCTGATGTGTGACCAGACCACCACCACCATCCCGCAGATCGAGGGCAAGAAAGTCAAGTCCTATGCCGTGACCACGCCGGCCCGTCTGGCCTCGCCGGTGCTCAAGGACATGCCGACCATGCAGGAGGCCGGGCTGAAGGACTTCTCGGTCACGATTTGGCAGGGCCTGTATGCGCCCCGCGGCACCCCCGCGCCCGTGCTCAAGAAGCTCAACGACGCGCTCAAGGTCGCCGTGCGTGACCCGGAGTTCATCAGCAAGCAGGTGGCCGGTGGCGCCAGTGTGATCAACGACAACCGCAACGATCCGGCCGGCCACAGGGCATTTGTGCTGGCCGAGCTCGCCAAGTGGGCCCCGATCATCAAGGCCGCCGGCATCTACGCCGACTGAGCCTCGCCACCCCCGGCCTGCGGGCCAGGCCTTGCAGGAGCATTTATGCTCCTGCTTTTGTTTGTGCCCACCAAGAGAAGGCCCATGTCCCTGGTTCCCGAAAAATTTCTGCAGGCCCTGTTCCAGGCGGCCGTCCACCGCGCCATGCCGCTGCACAGCATGGCCGATCACCTGCCACCGCCGCCCAAGGGCCGCACCCTGGTGCTGGGCGCGGGCAAGGCGGGGGCGGCCATGGTGCATGCGCTCGAAGCCCTGTGGCCGCAGGATGCGCCCTTGTCCGGGCTGGTGGTCACCCGCTACGGCCACACACCCGAGCGGCCCGCCGGTGTGCCTGAGCGCGTCGAGATCGTGGAGGCGGCCCATCCGGTGCCCGATGCGGCCGGGCTGCAGGCGGCCGAGCGCATCCTCGCGCTCACGCAGGGCCTGCGCGCCGACGACCTGGTGCTGTGCCTGATTTCGGGCGGGGGCTCGGCACTTCTGACCTTGCCAGCCGAGGGGCTGACGCTGGCCGACAAGCAGGGCATCAACCAGGCGCTGCTGCTCAGTGGCGCCAACATCACCGAGATGAACTGCGTGCGCAAGCACCTCTCGCGCATCAAGGGCGGCCGTTTGGCGGCGGCCTGTGCACCGGCCAAGGTGGTGACGCTGACCATCAGCGATGTGCCCGGCGACGACCCCTCGGTGATCGCCAGCGGCCCCACCGTGCCCGATGCCAGCACCTGTGCGGACGCGCTGGCCATCCTGCAGCGCTACCGCATCGCGGTGCCGGCGGCCATCGAGGCGGCTTTGCGGGCCGGCCGCCTGGAAACCCCCAAGCCGGGCGATGCCTGCTTTGCCGGCCACGCGGTACGCATGATCGCCACGCCCATGCAGTCGCTGCAAGCGGCGGCCGAGTTCGCCCGTGCCTCTGGCATTGCGGCCCATGTGCTCAGCGACGAGATCGAGGGCGAATCGCGCGAAGTCGGCAAGGTGCATGCCGCATTGGCCCGCGCGGTGGCGCGGGGGCAGGGGGCTTTTGCCAAACCCTGCGTGATCCTCAGCGGGGGAGAAACCACGGTGACTGTGCGCGACTTGCCGCCCGGGCTGCAGCGTGGCCGGGGTGGCCGGGCTGGGGAGTTCTGCATGGGCCTGGCCGAGGCCCTGCAGGGGCAAGCCGGCGTCTGGGCGCTGGCGGCCGACACCGACGGCATCGACGGCATGGAAGACAACGCCGGTGCCCAGGTGGGCCCTGACACCTTGCAGCGCGCGCAAGCGCAGGGCCTCAAGCTGTCCGACCATTTGCTGCGCAACGATGCCCACGGCTATTTTTCAGCGCTCGGCGATCTGGTGGTGACCGGGCCGACCCACACCAATGTGAACGATTTCCGGGCCATCCTGGTGCTTTGATGGTCCTTTGACGCGGATCAATGCGATCGGCGGCGGCCTCGGGCACAGTGCGCCCCATGCTGCAGGCCCTTTCTTCTTTGTCCACCGTGTCCAGCGGGCACCTCGCGCCAGGCGCGGTGCTCTTGCGCCGTGGCGAGTGCACCGACCAGGTGCTGCACCTCGAGCGTGGCCGTGTCGTGCTGGGGCTGCTGGACCAGGGGGGACTGCACCATCAGCTGGGCGTGGTCGAAGGCCCTTTCTGGCTGGAAGCGGCTTCGGCCCTGCTGGGGCTGCCGCATGCGGTCGATGCCGTGGCCGAGACCGAAGTGGGCCTGCAGTCGGTGGCCCTGGCCGATTTCCGCCGCCATGTGGATGGCCTGCCCGAACTCTCGCGGGCCCTGCTGTCGGACCTGGCGCGCGGGCAGCGCCAGCAGACCGAAATGGCCATCAGCCGCCTGGCCAAAGATGCCGACGCCCGCTGCGCGCAGTGGCTGATCCAGCACGCCGAACGCGACCCCGCCAGCGATCGTTTGCAGGTCCAGTTGCATGAGCGCAAGCGCAGCATCGCCGCCCAGCTGGGCATCGCGCCCGAGACGCTCTCGCGCATCCTGCGCCAATTGCGCGAGCGGGAACTCATCAGCGGCCGCGGCCGCGTGCTGCAGCTGACCAACCCCGAGGCCCTGCGTGCGCTGGCGGGCGCCTGAGTTCAGTCTCCGACGATCTTGCGCTCGCGGATGATGGCGCCAAAGCGCCGCGAGTCCTCGGCGGCCTTGGCCGCGAATTCGGACGGGCTGATTGGCAGGGCTTCGCCCCCCAGCGCCTGGATGCGGTCTTTCACGGCGGTCGTGCCCAGGATGCGGTTGATCTCGCGGTTCAGGCGGGCCACCACTTCGGCAGGGGTGCCGGTGGGGGCGTAAAAGCCGAACACGGTGTCCGCGTCAAAGCCCTTGAGGCCGGCTTCTTCCAGCGTGGGTGTCTGTGGGAACAGGGGCGAGCGCTTGGGGCTGCCCACGGCCAGCAGCTTGAGCCTGCCGGCACGCACCTGGTTCAGGCCAATGCCCGGGTCAAAGTAAAAGTCGATTTGTCCGGCCAGCAGGTCCTGCAGTGCAGGCGCAGCGCCACGGTAGGGCACATGCACCGCAAAAAGACCGGCTTGGCTCTTCATCATTTCACCGGCCAGGTGGGGCGAGCTGCCGTTGCCCGCCGAACCGTAGGACAGTCGACCGGGGTTGGCCTTCACATAGGCCAGGAATTCGTCGATGGAGTTGACCGGCAGCGAGGGCTTGGCCACCAGAAAAACCAGCACCCGTGCCGCCGCCGCCACGGCGGTCAGGTCCTTGGCCGGGTCGAAAGGCATGCGGGCGTAGATGTGTGGGTTGACCGAGACCATGCCGCCCGAGCTCATGAGCAGGGTGTAGCCATCGGCCGGTGACTTGGCCACCATTTCACCCCCCAGGTTGCCGTTGGCGCCTGCGCGGTTTTCCACCACCACCGGCTGTCCCAGGGCTTCGGCCAGGGGGGTGCTGATGGCCCGGGCGATCTGGTCGGCCGCGCCCCCGGGTGGGAAGTTGACCACCACCTTGACGGGTTTGCTGGGCCAGCTTTGGGCCAGGGTAGCCGGGAGGGCCAGGGCCAACATGCTGGCCAGGGCGATGCGTCGAAATGTTTGTCGAGCTTGCATGGGGGGTCTCCTGTGCTGGGGGTCATGCGCGGCCGGTGCGCGGGTTTTTCATCCAAAGAATGGGTCGTTCTGCCACCGGGCGGGCGGGTGCACCGTGCTGCACCAGTGCCTGATCCAGGGCCTGTCCGGCTTCGTCCTGCAGTGCGGCGCTGCGCCACTGGGCGATGGCCCGTGCCTGTTCCTCGGTCGCGGCGTTGACCGTCAGGCCATGGGTCAAGATGTGCTGCAAGTTCTGACGAGAGCGGTCGTGTGTGCTGCCGTAGCCCTTGATGAGCTGGCCGCAGCGTGCCACCTCCAGGCCCAGCGCGGGGCTGCGCTGGGTGGCGCGAACCAGCGCGTCGAGCCATTGGCCCATCAGGGCCTGTTCTTCGGCATATCGGCTGCCCCAAGGTCGGGCAAAGCGCAATGCCGCCAGCAGGCGCAGCATGGCCAGGCCGGTGATCGAGTGCGTGGCCACCCGGATCGGAAAGGCCCAGGGGCCTTTGCCCTTGGCCACGCGCTGACGGTCCCAGCGCAGCAGGCCTTGGGCCAGGGCGGGGGGCAGCAGACCGGCGATTTCGGGAATGCCGGGCTTGAAATGGTCGTAGACCTTGAGCAGGTCGTGCGCGCCTGCTTTGGCTTCCTGGCGCACGCGCTGCATGCGGCTGGCGCGGCTTTTGAGGTCGGCCACCCGCATGATGTCGTCAAACGCCATCCACAGCGCCAGCCAGCGCGCGGTCTCGCGCGTGATGGGGTGTTCGCGCGGTGCCGTGGCTTGTCCGGCGCTTTCTGCATTGAGCACGGTTTGCAGCCGCTGCAGGTACAGGCGGGCATAGGCCGTGCCCTGGTAGTCCAGCAGCCGCGCATGGCCGAGGGCAAGCACCTCCTGCACATCGGCCGGAAAGGCTTGGGCGACCTCGGCCGGCAATGCCGCAGCGCTGGGCGCTGCGGGCGCAGACCAAAGCGCGTCCAGGTAGCGTTCCTGCTCGCGCTGTCGGGTGATCGCTTCAAAGCCGAGATCGAAGCCTTTGCGGCTGGCCCGTGCGCTGGCCTGCTCGCCCGCCAGCACGGCGGCATAGGCCTCGCGTGCAAAGGGCAGCAACCCACTGGCGGCGATGCAGCCAAGCATGACGGCGCTGACCACCGTGCCCGCCTGTCGGGTGAGGCTGGCCATGTCGAGCAGGTGGTGCGCCAGGCTGTGGTCGGCCACCAGCTGCATGAGCTGCTCGGTGTCGCGGCGGCCATCGCCCATGACCATTTTTTCGGCGGTGGTCAGGGTGCGGCCGTTGTGGCTGATGACCCGCGTGCGGTCGTTCGAAACCATGCCCAGGCCGATCTGGCGCGAGGTTTCCAGCAACTCCGAGGAGACCAATGCATCGAGCCGACCGGGCAGGGGGTTGAGGCCCAGCACCGGGCGACGGCCACCGAGCGCGCCGCTGGACTCGGGATGGATTTCAAGGTAGTAGGTGGTGGCGCCGGTGCGTTGTGCCACGCCCGGGACCGAGGTGGCCTGCGCCGGGTGATCGGCGTGGCGCGCCACGGCCACCAGCCAGTCGGCCAGCACGCTGCCGCCTTCACCCCCCAGCGCGCAGATCAAGATGGAAATGGGTTGCTTCATGGTCTCAGGCCTTTTGCAGCAGGCGGCGGGCAGCGGCCTGCAAGCTGCTGCGCAGGCGTTCAGGCCAGCGGGCGTTTTGCACCACTTCGGCCCGGTAAAAAGAGGGGCACAGCGTGGCCGCGTGCGCATTGGCGCCGCACAGGCCACAGCCCACGCAGCCGTCGATCACGGTGGCCACCGGGTCGATCTTGAGCGGGTCGGGGTTGTCCTTGAGCGTGAGGGTGGGGCAGCCCGACAGGCGGATGCAGGCGTGGTCTCCGTTGCAAACGTCCTCGTCCACACCGTATTTGACGCGCTCGACACGTTCTCCCTGCGCCAGCAGGGCGGCCAGCCAGGGCTTGATGCGGCGCTGGCGCTCGAGCTGGCACTCGCCTTCGGCCACGATCACCTTCAGGCCCTGAAAGCCGGTGGTGAAGGCCTCGGTCAGGGTGGCCTTCATCTCGTCCACATGGTAGGTGTGCACCGTGCGCAGCCATTGCACGCCCAGGCCCTTGAGGGTCGACTCGATGGTCTGGTTGGTGTGGACCAGGCTCTGGCGTTTGTCGCCTGCCGCGTCCTTGGCGCTGTCTTCGGGGGTGTTGAGGATGTCTTGCGTGCCGGTGGCCGAGGTGTAACCGTTTTTGAAAATCAGCAGCACCGCATCGTCACCGTTGAACAGCGCGCTCTGCACCCCGGTCAGCAGGCCGTTGTGCCAGAAGCCGCCATCGCCCATGACGGAGAGCACCCGGCGTTTCATGAGTGGCGAGACGCCTGCGCGGCTGGCCAGGCTCATGCCGTAGCCCAGGATCGAGTGACCCACCGAAAAGGGCTCGAAGGTGGCCAAGGCATGGCAGCCGATGTCCCCCGAGATGTGCACTGGACCGACGTCCTGTTGGGCCAGCTTGAGGGCGGAGAACACGGGCCGCTCGGGGCAACCGATGCACATGCCCGGTGGGCGTGCGGGCAATGGCGTGCCCAGGGCCTGTTGAATCGCCTGGCGCCGCGCCGCATTGCCCTGCAGCCACTGGCGCGTCGAATCGGGCACGGCGGCAGGCCGGTGTCGGTCCAGAAACGCCAGCAGGCCACCGGCCATCACTTCGGCCGTGTACTCGCCGCCCTGGGGCAGCATGTCCTTGCCGTGCAGCGGGGTCTGCAGGTCCTGTCGACGCAGGGCCAGGGCCAGTTCCTGCTCGATGTATTCGGGCTGGCCTTCTTCGAGCAACAGCACCGCTTTTTTGCCAGCGCAAAAGCGTGTGAGTTCTTCTGGCACCAGTGGCCAGGTGACGTTGAGCACATGGATGGCCAAGCGGCTTTGGCCAAACGCATCGGCCAGACCGAATTGCTGCAGGGTGCGGATCAAGGTGTTGTAGAGGCCGCCCTGAACGATCAGGCCCAGGTCCGCGTGCTCGTCACCGCCAAAGGTTTCGTTGAGCCGGTGTTCTGTGATGAAGCGGCGTGCCGCCGGAATGCGTTCCTGCGACTTGAGCTTTTCATGCACAAAGGTCACCGGCGGGTGGGCCAGGCGCATGTAATCAAAGCGCGAAGGGTCGGGGATCAGGTTTTGCTTGGACCAGCGCGGCGCCACATTGTCTTTGGCCTCGAACTGGCCGCGCACATGGCAGGCGCGGATGCGCAACTCCATGAGCACCGGCATGTGGCTCGCTTCGCTGAGCTCGAAGCCTTTTTCGACCAGGTGCACCATCTGCGGCAGGTCGGGCCGCGGGTCGAGCAGGCACATGCCCGACTTGAGCGCATAGGCGTGGGTGCGTTCCTGGATCACACTGGCGCCTTCGCCGTAGTCCTCGCCCACCACGATCAGCACGCCGCCTGTGACCCCCGGCGAGGACAGGTTGGACAAGGCATCGGCCGCCACATTGGTGCCGACGATCGATTTCCAGGTCACTGCGCCCCGCACCGGGTAATGGATGGACGCGCCCAGCATGGCGGCGGCCGAGGCCTCGTTGGAGCAGGCCTCCACATGCACGCCCAGTTCGTCCATGTAGGGCTTGGCCTGCACCATCACGTCCAGCAGGTGCGAGACCGGCGCGCCCTGGTAGCCGCCGACATAGGACACGCCCGACTGCAGCAGCGCCTTGGTGATGGCCAGAATGCCCTCGCCATGAAAGGTCTCGCCCTGGCCCAGGCGCAAGGCCTTGATTTCTTCGTGGAATGAAACTTCCAAAACAGGCTCCGTCAATCTGAAGCCCGAGTGTGCGGCCTCCGTTGCCATCCATCAATAAAATAATATAAATATTGAACATGCATTAAATGAATATCAACGCGATCGACCTCAACCTGCTGCGGTTGTTTGACATGGTCTGGCGCTACCGCCATGTCAGCGAGGCGGCGCAGCGCCTGGGCTTGTCCCAGCCTGCCGCCAGCCAGGGGCTGGCCCGACTGCGGCGACTGTTGGGCGATGCCCTTTTTGAGCGCAGCAGCACCGGTGTGCGCCCAACACCCCTGGCCGAGCGGCTGGCACCCAAGGTGCAGGCGGCATTGGCGATGCTGGAGCAGGCCCTCAACGACAGCGCGGTGTTTGATCCCCGCCAGTCCCAACGCTGCTGGCGCCTGCACCTGAGCGACATCGGTGAGGCGCGTTTTCTGCCCGACCTGGTGCGCCGCCTCGCGCTTGAGGGGTCGGGCATGCAATTGGAGGCCCAACCGCTGCCGCACAAGCAGATTGGCGCGGCCTTGCAAGCCGGGCAGCTGGACCTGGCGATCGGTTTTTTGCCCGAAGTGACCGACACCTTGCAGCAGCCCCTGCTGCGCGATCGCTACGTGGTGCTGTTGCGCAAAGGGCACGAGGTGGCGCAACGCTGGCGCACCAACCCTTCTCCCGGGGTGCTCTCGCAACTCGAATTTGCCGCCGTGCGCACACACTCGGACACGCTGCGCATTTTGGAGCGCATGCATTGGCAGCAACGCCTGCGCTTGACGGTCAGCCACTTCCTGTCCCTGCCCGGCATCGTGGGCTCCAGCGATCTGGCCGTGCTGATGCCGCGAAATTTCGCCCGTGGCTTTGTGGCTTCCCAAACCCTGGAGATCCTCGAGCCCGATTTGCCATGGCTGGACTTCACCGTCTCCATGCACTGGAGTCGCCGATTCGACCAGGAACCTGGCCTGCAATGGCTGCGGGCAGAGGTGGTCAAATTGTTTTGCACTTTCCCCACCGAATCCCCTTCGCCATGACTGCCATGCCTGCCTACCTGAGTGACACCGAAGCCCCCAGCCGCGCCGACCTCGATGCCCTGCCGGGCCTGACCCTGCTGGAGTTCGGCACCGACTGGTGTGGCCATTGCCGCGCGGCGCAGCCCGCCGTGGGGCAGGTGCTGGCAGATCAGCCGCATTGGCGGCATGTCCGGGTCGAGGACGGACCGGGCCGCGCCCTGGGACGATCGTTTCGGGTCAAGCTCTGGCCCACCCTGGTGCTGCTGCGTGACGGGCAGGAAGTTGGCCGCCTGGTGCGCCCGACCCAGGCCGACGAGGTCCGCCGCGCGCTGGCCCAGATCGGCCCCTGACCCGCGCCGGGCGCGGACCGGCAGTGCAGAAGTGAAAAAACTGCGAAACTGTATAAAAATACAGTTATGTCTTCTGCCTCTGACCCCACTTTTGTCCATGTTCCCCTCCAGGCCCTCAAAGGCCGGGGCAGCGCCACGCGCCTGGCCCACCGCTTTGAACGGGACGCCCGCGAACCGTTTGACGATGGCTGGCCGCAGGAGGGCGAGGTGCCTTCGGCACCGGCCACCACCTGGGTCTGGGAGGACTGCCGATCGGCCATCACCCGCAACCGTTCCCCCGACATCGGCTTTGAGCTGTCGGTCAACCCTTACCGCGGTTGCGAGCACGGCTGCAGCTATTGCTATGCCCGGCCTTCGCACAGCTACCTGGGCCTCTCGCCCGGGCTGGACTTCGAGACGCGGCTGATCGCCAAGCGCGGCCTGAGGGCGCGGCTGATCCACGAGCTGGCCAGTCCGCGCTACCGCCCGGGCCTGATGGCGGTGGGCACCGTGACGGATGCCTACCAGCCGCTCGAGCGTGAACTGGGCCTGACCCGCGAGGTGCTCGAGGTGCTGCACGACTGCCGCCACCCGATGGCCATCGTCACCAAAGGCAGCGGCGTGGAGCGCGACATCGACCTGCTGGCGGCCATGGCCGGGCGCAGGCTGGCGGGGGTCTACGTCACCCTGACCACGCTGGACGCCGAACTGGCCCGCCGCATGGAGCCGCGCGCCGCCGCGCCTTGGCGGCGCTTGCGCACCATCCGTGCGCTGGCCGATGCGGGCATCCCGGTGGGCGTGAGCGTGTCGCCGCAGATCCCCTTCCTCAACGAGGACATGGAGCAGGTGCTCGAGGCCGCCCGTGACGCCGGCGCGCGCAGCGCCTTTTATGTGGTGCTGCGCCTGCCTTGGGAACTCTCGCCGCTGTTTCGGCAATGGCTGCAGTTGCACTACCCGGACCGGGCCGAACGGGTGATGGCGCGCATTCAGGACCTGCGCGGCGGCAAGGACTACGACGCCCGCTTTGCCACGCGCCGCACCGGGCAGGGCGTCTGGGCCGGCCTGATCGCCCAGCGCTTTGCCAAGGCCTGCCAGCGCCTGGGGCTCAACCGCGAGCGTGCGGCCTTCGATCTGGCGCACTTTCAGCCGCCGTCGCGTTCGCGGCAGATGGGGCTGTTCTGAGGGCGGCACAATGGGCCCACCGAGACCTTGGATCCAGGAGACCGCATGAAGGAAGCGCCTTACGCTTGGGTGGTGGTGTGGGCCACCTTTGTGTGCCTGGCGCTGATCTTTGGCGTGTCGTATTCGTTTGCGGCCTTCTTCGAGTCGTTTGCCGAGGGCTTCTCGGCGCAACGGGCCGATGTGTCCTGGATCTTCGGCCTGTCCGGCCTGGTCTACTTTGTGCTGGGCACGCTGGGCGGCATCCTCGCCGACCGCTTCGGACCGCGGGTGGTTTGCGCCGCCGGCATGGTGCTGATCGCGCTGGGCTTGCTGGCCACCAGCTGGGCCACCGCGCTCTGGATGGTCTACCTGAGCTACGGCCTGCTGGTGGGCTTGGGCATCGCCTTTGTCTACACCCCCTCCATTGCCAGCGTGCAGCCCTGGTTCAGCGCTCGGCGCGGGCTGGCGGGCGGCATCGCCAGCTCGGGTGTGGGGGCCGGCACGCTGCTGGTGCCGGTGCTGGTGGCCCTGGCGCTGGACGCCATGCCCTGGCGTGAGGCCATGCGCTGGCTGGCGCTGGCGGTGCTGGGGCTGGGCCTGCTGGCGGCGGGCTTGCTGCGGCGCGCGCCCGCCTCGCACCTGCCGGGCAGCGGCGGCACGGCCTCGGGCCTGAGCCTGCGCGAGACCCTGCGCACCCCCACCTTCCGCTGGTTCTACCTGGCCACCGTGCTGGCGTCGCCGGTGATGTTCATCCCCTTTGCCCATCTGTCCGCTTCGGCCCGCGACCTGGGGCTGGGCGATGCCTTTGCCGTGTCGCTGGTGGGCGTGATCGGTGTGGGCAGCCTGGTGGGGCGTTTTGCCATCGGTTGGCTGGCCGACCGCCTGGGGCGGGCGCAGACCCTGGTGCTGCTGCAGCTGTCCATGGGGCTGTCTTATCTGTTGTGGGTGGTGGCCGGCGGGCCGGTGCTGCTGGTGCTGTTTGCGCTGTGGTTCGGTCTGAGCTACGGCAGCATCGTCTCGCTGCTGCCCGCCATTTGCATGGACCATTTTGGGGGCCGCTCGGTGGCCAGCGTGGTCGGTGCGCTCTACAGCGGCGCGGCGGTGGGCAACCTGCTCGGGCCGGTGCTGGCTGGCGCGGCGTTTGACCACTGGGGCCATTACCACGGGGTCATGGCGGTGTGCCTGCTGCTGGGCCTGGCCGCCACCTGGGCCACGCGGCGCATGCAGCAGACCGGGCGCGCGAGCTACTGAAGCTGGCCGATTCAGGGCCCGGCCAACTGCGCGCCCGCATCCTCGTACCACCACATCAGCGCGGCCTCGTAGCCTTCCCACACGCAGCCATTGCAACCGCGGCCGCAGCAGGAGGTGGGCTCGGGTGGGGGTTCCCGGAAGTCGATGCCCGCGGCCTGCAGACGGGCCTGAAACTGGGCAATGCCGCGGCGCACGGCTTCGCGCTGGGCCTGGCCGGCGGGGTCGTGGATCGGGTCTTCTGGCGTCTCGCTCATGCCACGATTGTCGCGGCGAGTGGCTGGTCGGGCTGGGCGTTGGCGATTTGACCCTGCACCACCGTGTGGGCGATCAGCCGGTCGTCGCCCAGCACGATCAGCGCGAACAGCCATTCGGTCAGGGTTTCGGCTTGCGCGCTGCGGCGTGCCAGCAAGGGCGTGGCCTTCGGGTTGAGCACGACAAAGTCGGCTTCGCAGCCGGGCAGCAGGTTGCCCACGTGGCCCGACAGGTCCAGCGCGGCGGCGGCACCTGCGCTGTGTTGCCACCACAGGTGTTCGGGCGCCAGGCTCAGGCCCGGTCGGCCCACGCTCTGCCGGGCGACCGTGTAGGCCGCGTGCATGGTGTGAAAAGGGCTGAAGCTGGTGCCGCCACCCACATCGCTGGCCAGGCCGTAACGCAGGCCGCAGCGGTCAGCGGCGGCGTAGTCGAAAAAGCCACTGCCCAAAAACAGGTTGCTGGTGGGGCTGACGGCGGCGGTCGCACCGGTCTCGGCCATGCGGCGGCGGTCGGCATCGTCCAGATGAATGCAGTGCGCATAGACCGAGCGCTGGCGCAAAAGGCCCGCGCGGTCGTACACATCCAGGTAGCTGCGCGCCTGGGGAAAGAGTTCCTGCACCCAGCGGATCTCATCGAGGTTTTCGGCCACATGCGACTGGATCCAGACGTCGGGATGGCGCTGCGCGATCTCGCCCGCGCCATGCAACTGCGCAGGGCTGCTGGTGGGCGCAAAGCGCGGGGTGATGGCGTAGCCCAGCCGGTCCACGCCGTGCCAGCGGCCGATCAGGTCTTCGGTCTGGCGCAGGCTCAAGGCCGTGTCGGTGTCGCGCAGGCCATCGGGGCTGTGGCGGTCCTGCAGCACCTTGCCGCAGAGCATGCGCAGGCGGCGCTCTTGCGCCGCTTGCATGAAGGCATCGACCGATGTGGGGTGCGCAGTGGCAAAGCACAGCGCGGTGGTGACCCCGTTGCGCAGCAGCTCCTGCAGAAAGAAGTCCGCCGTTTGTCGGGCATGCACCGGATCGGCGAACTGCTTTTCGTGCGGAAAGGTGTAGTGCGCCAGCCAGGGCAGCAGGCCGTCGGCCGGCGAGGCGATCACATCGGTCTGCGGGTAGTGCACATGCAGGTCCACAAAACCCGGCGCGATGCACAGCCCCGGCCAGTGCGTCACGTGCAGGTCGGGAAAGCGCGGGGCCAGATCGCGGTAGGCACCGAGGGCCTGGATGCGCACGATGCCGTCGGCCTCGCGGGCGGTGACCAGCAGGCCATCGCTTTCGTGACGGGCGACGGGGTTTTGCGGGTCAGGAAACCACAACAGGCCCGCACGCCAGCCTTGCACAAGGGACACAGAGGGAAGGGCCGTCATCGGTCGGTTAATGCAAGTCGGATGAATGGGGATCTGAAAATTGGGATCTGACCCCAATTAATGTGACTCCAATAAATGAAGCCGTCATGGGGCGAGGATAGCGCGCAGCACGCGCTCGGGCGTGGCGGGGGTGTCGAGCTGGATGGGGCTGTGGCCGGGGCGGGTGGCGCCGATGGCGTCGCGCAGGGCCTCGTAGACGCTGATGGCCAGCATGAAGGGCGGCTCGCCCACGGCCTTGCTGCCGCCCACATTGTCCTCGCGGTTGGCTTCGTGCCAGAGCGCGATGTTCAGCTGTGCGGGCATGTCGGCGGCGGTGGGAATTTTGTAGGTGCTGGCGCCCTTGGTGAGCAGTTCGCCTTGGGCGTTCCACACCAGCTCTTCGGTGGTCAGCCAGCCCAGGCCCTGGGCGAAGCCGCCTTCGATCTGGCCGATGTCGATCTCGGGGTGCAGCGAGTGCCCCACGTCGTGCAGGATGTCGGTGCGCAGCACGCGGTATTCGCCGGTCAGGGTGTCGATGGCCACTTCGCTGCAGGCCGCGCCATAGGCAAAGTAATAAAACGGCCTGCCGGTCAGGGTGCTGCGGTCGTAGTGGATTTTGGGCGTGGCATAAAAGCCGTCGCTCCAGAGCTGCACGCGCTGGCCATAGGCGTGCTGCACCGCCTCGGTGAAGCTGCGCTGGCGCACCGGGGTGATGACCTGGCCGCCTGCAAACCGCACGGCATCAGCCGGGCAGCCATCGGCCTTGGCGATGCAGGCGGCGATGTTCTGGCGCACCTGCAGCGCGGCGTTTTCGGCGGCGCGGCCATTGAGGTCGGTGCCGCTGGAGGCCGCCGTGGCGCTGGCATTGGCCACCTGGTCGGTGTCGCTGGCGCTGGCCTGCACCTGCCCAGCGGGCAAGCCCAAGACACGCGCCACCAGGCCACAGACCTTGGTGTGCAGGCCCTGGCCCATTTCGGTGCCGCCGTGGTTCACCCGCACGCTGCCGTCGGTGTAGACCGCGACCACCGCTCCGGCCTGGTTGAACTGGGTGGCGGTGAAGCTGATGCCGAACTTGACCGGCGTGAGGGCCAGGCCTTTCTTGATCACACTGGACTGGGCATTCCACTGCTTCAGGGCCTGGCGGCGTGCACGGTAGTTGCAGCGCTCGGCCAGCTGTGTCATGAGCGGGCGCAGGATGTTGTCCTCCACCTTCATGCCATAAGGCGTGGTGTCGCGCTCGCCTACACCATAGAGGTTGGCCAGGCGCACATCGAGCGCATCGCGCCCCAGATGGCGGGCGATGTCGCCCATCACCGTTTCGATCAGCAGCACGCCCTGCGGCCCGCCAAAACCGCGAAACGCGGTGTGGCTTTGGGTGTGGGTCTTGCAGCGGTGCGAGCGGATGTGCAGGTCGCTCAGGTAATAGGCGTTGTCGGTGTGGAAGATGGCGCGGTCGGCCACCGGGCCGCTGAGGTCGGCGCTGTGGCCGCAGTGCACCAGCTGCACCGAATCGAGGCCCAGCACGCGGCCCTGTGCGTCAAAGCCCACCTGCCAGTCGTGGCTGAAGGGGTGGCGTTTGCCGGTGATCAGGATGTCGTCGCCCCGGTCCAGCCGCATCTTGACCGGGCGGCCACTCTTGTGCGCGGCCAGCGCGGCCCACACGGCCAAATGCCCGGCCTGCGTTTCTTTGCCACCAAAGCCGCCGCCCATGCGCCGGCACACCACGCGCACCTGCGACAGCGGGATGTGCAGCGCATGCGCCACCCAGTGCTGCACCTCACCCGGGTGCTGCGTGCTGCTGTGGATCAGCCAATGGCCGTTCTCTTGCGGGATGGCGTAGGCGATCTGGCTTTCCAGGTAAAAGTGCTCTTGCCCGCCCACCTCGAGCGTGCCTTGCAGGCGGTGGGGCGCCTGGGCCAGCGCCTGCGCCGCATCGCCGCGCTGCACCGTGACCGGGGGCAGCACAAAGCTGCCCGCTTGCAGGGCTTGGCGGGCATGCAGCAAGGGCGTGGCTGCTGTGGTGTGCAGCCGCATCTGGCGGGCGGCTTGTCTCGCCTGGGTGTGGCTGTGGCCCAGCACCAGGCCCATCACTTGCCCCACGTGCATGAGTTGCGGCCCGGCAAAGATGGGCTCGTCGTGCACAAAGGTGGCCAGCAGCGGGTCACCGGGTATGTCTTGCGCGGTCACTACGCCCACCACCCCGGGCGCGGCGAGCACCGGTGCCAGGTCCATGGCGATCAGCCGGGCATTGGCCACTGGGCTCATCAGCGGTGCGGCATGCAAGGTGCCTTCGACCAGGGGCAGGTCGTCGATGTAGCGGGCGCGGCCTTGCACCTGGTCGGTGGCGCTTTCATGAAAGCGGGGGCGGCTCGTGTCGTGACTTTGGGATGGCGTGTTCATGCCAGTGCCTCCAGACGAACGGTGGCGTGTCCCGTGCTCTCGAGCCAGGCGCGGCGCAGCAACTGGGCCAGGATCTGGCGGCGGTAATCGGCGCTGGCACGCAAATCGCTCAAGGGCGCGAACTCGTGCTGGATCGCCTGTTGCGCCGCCTTCAGGGTGCTGTCGTTCCAAGGCTGACCGATCAGCGCGGCTTCGGTCTGCACGGCGCGTGCAGGCGTGGCGGCCACACCGCCCGCGCCAATCCGCGCCGCTGTGATGCGGCCGCCTTGCACCTGCAACTGCAGCACCAGGCACACGGCCGAGATGTCGTCTTCCTGCCGCTTGGACACCTTGTACGCCCCCAGCCATTCGCCGCTTGTCGGGCGGGGCACCACGACCCAGGCCAGCACCTCGTCAGGCGCCAAGAGGCTCTGGCGGTAGCCGGTGTAGAAGTCCTCCAGCGGCACATGGCGGTGCACGACACGCCCTTGCCGCCAAGCCATCAGCACCAGCTGCGCGCCCAAGGCGATCAGGAGCGGCATGCTGTCGCCAATCGGCGAGCCGTTGGCCACATTGCCGCCCAGCGTGCCCGACTGGCGCACCGGCCAGCCCGCAAAGCGTTCGCCAAAGGGCGCGATCACTGGCCGATCCGCGGCCAGCGCGTCAAAAGCGTCTTGCAGATTGACGGCGGCGCCGATGGCGATGTGTTGGGGGTAATGCTCCACCCGGCGCAGTTCGGCCACGCGGGTGAGGTCGATGAGCTGCGGCATGCGGCGCAGGCCCTGGGTGATCCACAGGCCGGCGTCGGTGGCGCCCGCGATCAGCTGCGCCTGGGGCTGGGCGCTGCGCGCCTGCAGCAGTTCGCGCAGGCTGCGGGGCAAGCGGTAGGCGCTGCCGCCGTTCTGACGCGGGGCCAGGGACTGCAAGGCCTGCGCGATGGCGGCGGGGTCCAGCGCATGGCGTTCATTGGCCTTCAGGGCGCAGGCGGCCGCCACAATCGGCCGGTAGCCGGTACAGCGGCACAGGTTGCCCGAGAGGGCTTGGTGCGCCGTGTGCTTGTCCACGGCTTGGCCCAGGGCCACGGTGCGCTGGTACAGCGCAAACAGGCTCATCACAAAGCCGGGGGTGCAAAAACCGCATTGCGAGCCATGGCATTCGACCATGGCCTGCTGCACCGGGTGCAGTTGGCCATCGGGCGCAGCCAGGTCGGCCGCCGTCCACAAGGCCATGCCGTCGATGGCATGGGCGGGCTTGATGCAGCTGTTGACGGCGCGGTAGTGCAGGCCCGGGCCCTGGGCCGGGTCTTGCGCTTCGGCCACGACCACGGTGCAAGCGCCGCAGTCCCCGGCGGCGCAGCCTTCCTTGGTCGCGGTCAGGCGCAGGTCCTCGCGCAGCAGGTCGAGCAGGGTGCGGTCTGGTGGTACATTGTCCAGCCGCAGCAGACGGTCCCGGTGCCAGAAGCGCAGCGGGGCCACAACAGGAGGAGAGACAGGTGGGGTCGACATGGGGTTTGTCCTTGGTCGGTGCATGCTAGGGCAAAGGCCCTGCCGGGTCATGGTCCGCAACACATAACGCCTATCGCGATTTCGATATGAAGCCAGCGCATCTTTTCGACAAGATCGACCTCCAGCTCATACGGACCCTCCACACCTTGCTCATCGAACGCAGCGTCTCCAAAGCCGCCCTGCGCCTTGGCCAGCAGCAGCCGGCGGTGTCAACGGCCTTGCGCCGCCTGCGCGAACTCACCGGCGACCCTATTTTGGTGCGTTCGGGCCCCGGCATGGTGCCCACCGACGCGGCCTTGCAGATGCTGGCCCCGGCCGCGCAGATCCTGCAGTCGGCCGAGCAGCTGTTTTTGCCGGCACGGGCATTCGATCCGGCGCAGGCGCGCGAGGTGTTTCGCATTGCAGCCAGCGACACCCTGGACCCGCTTTTCTTGCCGGCCGTGGTCGCGCGCATCAAGTCACAGGCACCCCACTGCCAGGTCGAAGTCCATGCCCTGTCGGCGCAGGCTCGGTATGCCCATGACCTGGGGCAGGGGGTGGTGGATGTGGTGATCGGCAATTGGGCCGAGCCCAGCGAAGAACTGCACCGTGCCCAGTTGTTGGAAGACGAGGTGGTGTGCCTGGTCAGTGAGCGCCACCCCGCCGTCCGCCGCGGCTGGACGGAGGCCGACTGGCTGGCCTGCGAGCACATTGCCCCCACACCGGCCTACCCGGGCTGGCGGGGCGTGATCGACGAGCATCTGGACCGCCTGGGCAAGACCCGCCACATTGCCGCGCGCTGTGCCCACTTTGGGCTGATTCCCCGCATGGTGGCTTCCAGCCTGCTGGTGCTCACCACCGGCCGACAATACTGCGAGCGCCTGCTGCAGGGGCCGGGCGCGGTACCGGGTTTGCTTGTCCTTGCCTGCCCCTTGTCTTTTCCGGCCATGGTGTACTACCAGCTCTGGCATGAGCGCAGCCACGCCTCCGTTTCCGGACAGTGGTTGCGCCAGCAGGTGAAAATCAGCGCCTCCGAATTACCGAAAATCGCCAACACCCGCCCATGACCGCACCTTTGCTTTCCCTGCAAGGCATCACCAAACGCTATCCGGGCGTGGTGGCCAACCAGGACGTGTCTCTGACCGTGCTGCCCGGCCAGGCCCATGCCGTGCTGGGCGAAAACGGCGCCGGCAAGTCCACGCTGATGAAGATCATCTACGGCTCGGTCAAGCCCGACGAGGGGCAGATCCTCTTCAAGGGGCAGCCGGTGCAGATCCGCAACCCGCAGCAGGCGCGGGCCCTGGGCATCAGCATGGTGTTCCAGCACTTCAGCCTGTTTGACACGCTCACCGTGGCCGAAAACGTCTGGCTGGGCCTCGACAAATCGCTCAGCCTGGCCGAGGTCACGCGCCGCATCGAGGCCAAGGCCAGCGAGTACGGCCTGGACATCGCGCCGCAGCGCCCGGTGCACACCCTCAGCGTGGGGGAGATGCAGCGGGTCGAAATCATCCGCGCCCTGCTGTCCGACCCGCAGTTGCTGATCCTGGACGAGCCCACCTCGGTGCTCACGCCGCAGGCGGTGGAAAAACTGTTTGTGGTGCTGCACAAGCTGGTCGAGCAGGGCTGCAGCCTGCTCTACATCAGCCACAAGCTGCACGAAATCCGCGCCCTGTGCAGCGCCTGCACCGTGCTGCGGGGCGGCCAAGTCACGGGCGTGTGTGACCCGCGCGAAGAATCGAACGCCAGCCTCAGCCGCCTGATGATCGGCGCCGAGCCGGCCACCCTGGCGCCCACGCCGCGTGCCCCGGGCACGCTCGTCTTGCAGGTGCAGGGGCTGTCGCTGCCCAAGGAAGACCCCTTTGGCGTGGACCTGCAGGGCATCGATCTGCAGGTGCGGGCCGGTGAGGTGGTGGGCCTGGCCGGTGTGTCGGGCAATGGCCAGCGTGAGCTGCTGTGGGCCTTGTCGGGCGAAGACCGGCGCGCCCCCGCCGAGCGCATCCGCGTGGCCGGGCAGGCCGCAGGCCGCAGCGGCCCGGCCGAGCGCCGCGCACTGGGCCTGCACTTTGTGCCGGAAGAGCGGCTGGGCCGGGGCGCCGTCCCCTCGATGAGCCTGGCGCAGAACCTGCTGCTCACGCGCCAGGAGTCGCTGGGTGCGGGCGGCTGGATCCGCACCGGTCCGCTGGCGGCGCAGGCGCGCGGCATCATCGAGCGCTTCAAGGTCAAGGCTTCGGGGCCGGAGGCCGCGGCGCGCTCGCTGTCTGGCGGCAATCTGCAGAAATTCATTGTGGGGCGCGAGATCAGTGCGCAACCGAAGCTGCTGATCCTCTCGCAACCCACCTGGGGCGTAGACGTGGGCGCGGCCGCGCAGATCCGCGGCGAAATCCTGGCCCTGCGCGACGCCGGTTGCGCGGTGCTGGTGGTCAGCGAGGAGCTGGAAGAATTGTTTGAAATCTCGGATCGCTTGCATGTGATCGCCAAGGGGCGGCTGTCCCCGGCGCTGGCCCGCAGCGAGGCCACGGTCGAGCGCATCGGTGAATGGATGAGCGGGCTGTGGCCACAGCCCGATGCGCGCAAGGAGGGTGCCCATGCTGCGGCTTGAACCCCGTCCCCAGGCTTCGAAGCTCTGGACCTGGGCCTCGCCACTGCTGGCGCTGGCCGCCACGGTGCTGTTGGGCACCCTCCTGTTTGCTGCGCTGGGCAAAGACCCGGTGCGCGGCCTGCAGATGTTTTTCTGGGAGCCGCTGAAAAACACCTATGCCATTGGCGAGCTGATGGTCAAGGCGACCCCGCTGCTGCTGATTGCCCTCGGGTTGGCGGTGTGCTTTCGCTCCAATGTGTGGAACATCGGCGCCGAAGGCCAGTTCGTGATCGGGGCCGTGTGTGCCGGTGGTGTGGCGCTGCTGGCCGACAAGACCACCGGCGGCTGGATCCTGCCGGCCGTGCTGCTGGCCGGCGTGCTGGGCGGCATGTTGTGGGCGGGACTGACCGCGCTGCTGCGCGACCGCTTCAATGCCAACGAAATCCTGGTCAGCCTGATGCTGGTGTACGTGGCCATCATGGTGCTGAGCTACCTGGTGTACGGCCCCTGGAAAGACCCGGCGGGCTTCAATTTCCCGCAGACCAAAACTTTCGAGAAGGTGACCCAGATCCCGCGCCTGATGAGCGGCTCGCGGGTCAACCTGGGCTTGCCGATCGCCCTGGCGTGTGCGGCGCTGCTCTGGGTGTTTTTGTTCCGCACGCGCGCGGGTTTTGCCCAGCAGGTGGGCGGGCTGGCGCCGATGGCCGCGCGCTATGCCGGCTTTTCCTCGCGCAAGGCGCTGTGGCTGGCGCTGCTGGTGTCGGGCGGGGCGGCGGGTCTGGCCGGCGCGCTCGAAGTGGCGGGCCCGATCGGCCAGCTCACGCCCTATGTGCCGGCGGGCTACGGCTTTGCCGCCATCATCGTGGCCTGTGTGGGCCGTCTGCACCCGCTGGGCATGGTGCTCTCGGCGCTGCTCATGAGCATGTTCTACATCGGCGGCGAACTGGCGCAATCGCGCCTGGGCCTGCCCAAATCGATCACCGGTGTGTTCCAGGGCCTGTTGCTGTTTTGCCTGCTGGCCTGTGACACGCTGGTGGCTTACCGCATCCGTTGGGGCGCGGCTGCGGGCGCCGGCCGGAAAGGGCAGGTGGCCTGATGGAAACCTATGCACTCCTGTTGGCGGCCACGCTCAACGCCGGCACCGTGCTGGCGATTGCTGCGCTGGGCCTGCTGATCAACGAAAAGGCCGGGGTGGTCAACCTGGGGGCCGAGGGCATGATGCTGTGTGCGGCCATCGCCGGCTTTGCCGCCGTGGTGCACACCGGCAACGACTGGCTGGGCTTTGCGGCAGGCATGGGCGCAGGGGCGCTGCTGGCCGCGGTGTTTGGCCTGCTGGTCATCTGGCTGGGCACCAACCAGTACGCCACCGGGTTGGCCCTGAGCCTGTTCGGCGTGGGTTTTTCGGCCTTTGCCGGGATCGGCTATGTCCAGGAAAAGCTGCCCGAGCGGCCGCAGTTCGAGGTGCCTTTCCTGGCCGACATCCCGCTGCTGGGCTCGGCGCTGTTCAAACAGCACCCCATGGTCTACGCCACGGTCGCCCTGTGCATCGCACTGATCTGGTTCCTGGACCGCACGCGCACCGGTTTGGTGCTGCGCGCGGTCGGCGAGTCCCCCGAATCGGCGCATGCCCTGGGCTACCCGGTGCGGCGCATCCGTCTGGCCGCCGTGGTCATGGGCGGGGCCCTGTGCGGGCTGGCCGGGGCCTACATCTCGGTCATTTACACGCCCTTGTGGGTCGAGGGCATGGTGGCCGGCAAGGGCTGGATCGCCCTGGCCCTGACCACCTTTGCCACCTGGCGCCCGGCACGCGTTTTGCTGGGGGCTTACCTGTTCGGAGGCGTGACCATGCTGCAGTTCCACTTGCAGGGCGCCGGGGTCGAGGTGCCCAGCGAGGCCCTGTCGGCCTTGCCCTACGTGGCCACCATCGTGGTGCTGGCCCTGATTTCGCGTAATCCGACCTGGATCCGGGTGAATATGCCCGCCTCTTTGGGCCGGCCTTTCCATCCGGGCTCATAATCTTTTTTTCAACCAACCCTGCTCATTCGCAAAGGAAATGACATGACAGACTTCTCCAAGCGTTCGGTGATCAAGCTCGCGGCACTGACCGCTGTGGCGGCGGCAGCCCTGATCGGCTGCGGCAAGAAAGAAGAGCCCAAGGCCGAGGCCCCCGCGCCGACCAAGGCCGAGCCGCTGAAGATCGCTTTCGCCTACGTTGGCCCGGTGGGTGACGGTGGCTGGACCTTTGCGCACGACAACGGTCGCAAGGCGATCGAAAAGGAGTTTGGTGACAAGGTGGTGACCACCTTTGTGGAGAAAGTGCCCGAGAGCGCCGACGCCGAGCGCGTGATCCGCGACATGGCCCAGCAAGGCAACAAGCTGATCTTCGGAACCACCTTTGGCTACATGGAGCCCATGCTCAAGGTCGCCGCCGACTTCAAGGACGTCAAGTTCGAGCATGCCACCGGCTACAAGAGCGCCGACAACATGCGCACCTACGACAGCCGCACCTACGAAGGCGCCTACATGGCGGGCGTGATTGCTGGCCGGATGACCAAGACCAACACCCTCGGTGTGGTCGCTTCCATCCCAATCCCCGAGGTGATCCGCAACATCAACACCTTCACCCTGGGCGCCCAGTCGGTCAACCCCAAGATCAAGACCAAGGTGGTCTGGGTGAACGAATGGTTCAATCCGCCGAAAGAATCCGAGGCCGCCACCTCGCTGATCAACGGTGGCGCCGATGTGCTGTTCCAGAACACCGACTCCAGCGCCGTGCTGCAGACCGCCGAGAAAATGGGCAAGCGCGCCTTCGGCTGGGACAGCGACATGACCGCCTATGGTCCCAAGGCCCACCTGGGTTCGGCCATCATCAACTGGGGTCCTTACTACATCAAGGCCGTGCGTGATGCGCTCGAAGGCAAGTGGACCGGCAACAGCGGCGTGTGGTGGGGTGTCAAGGAAGGCGCGATCGACATGGTTTCCGTGGCTGCTGATGTGCCCGAAGACACCAAGAAGCGCGTCGACGAGATCCGCGCTGGTTTGAAAGACGGCAGCTTCGTGATCTGGAAGGGCCCGATCGTCGGTCAGGATGGCAAGGAAGTCCTGGCCAAGGACGCTGTGGCCGATGACAAGTTCCTCGGTGGCGTCAACTTCTACGTCAAGGGCGTGGAAGGCAAGGTGCCGAGCGGCAAGTGATCCTGCAGGAATCTGCTGCACCCAAGGGCTGCTTCGGCAGCCCTTTTTTCATGTGGGGTTTGCGGGCGCTGGCGTAACATGGCTACACATGCCCCGGAGCACCCGATGTTCAAAGTCCATGCCATCGCCCCCCACCGTTTGCCCGAGCTGCTGCGGGCCATGCCCAAGGCCGAGCTGCACATCCACATCGAAGGTTCGCTCGAGCCCGAAATGATCTTTGCGCTGGCGCGCCGCAACGGCGTGCCGCTGCCTTATGCCAGCGTCGAGGCCCTGCGTTCGGCCTATGCCTTCACCGACCTGCAGAGCTTTCTGGACCTGTACTACGCCGGGGCCAGCGTGCTGTTGCACGAGCAGGATTTCTATGACATGGCCTGGGCCTATTTCAAACGCGCCCAGGCCGACGGTGTGGTGCGGGCCGAGCTGTTCTTTGATCCGCAAACCCACACCGCGCGCGGTGTGACTATGCAGGCGGTGATCGAGGGCCTGAGCCGCGCCTGTGCCGATGCGCGCACGCAGCTGGGCATCAGCGCCGACCTCATCCTGTGCTTTTTGCGGCATTTGTCCGAAGACGAAGCCCTGGCCACGCTGGAGGCGGCCCTGCCTTGGCGGGCGCACTTCATCGGTGTGGGGCTGGATTCGAGCGAAGTCGGACATCCGCCCGAAAAGTTCGCCCGCGTGTTTGCCCGTGCCCGTGCCCTGGGGCTGCATGCGGTGGCCCATGCCGGCGAGGAGGGACCGCCCGCCTACATCTGGAGCGCCCTCGATGTGCTGCAGGTCGAGCGCATCGACCATGGCGTGCAGGCCATCCACGATGCCGCACTGATGCAGCGCCTGGTGGACACCCAGGTCCCGCTCACCGTCTGCCCGCTCTCCAACCTCAAGCTGTGTGTCTTCCAGGCGCTGGCCGAGCACAACCTCGGCCGCATGCTGGAAGCCGGTGTGCGGGTGACGATCCACTCCGACGATCCGGCGTATTTTGGCGGCTACCTGCTGGACAACTACCTGCAGACCTTTGCCGCCCTGCACCTGGGCGCCCCGCAGGCCTACCGCCTGGCCGCCAACAGCATCGAGGCCAGCTTCGCCCCTGAGGCCGACAAGCACCGCTGGATGCACCAGCTCAAGCAGGTGTTCCAGTCCTTCGCCGAACAGGACTGATTTCGAGCCGCTACAATCGCGCCAAACCCGCGCCCCGGCGGGTTTTGTTTTGTTCCATCCCCGGGGCCATGTAGAGGACCACCATGTACAAAAACCTCGCAGCCACGCTCGTGGCCGCCTGTTTTTTCTCTCCCTTTTCTTTTGCACAATCCACGCCGGTGACGCCACCGGTCAAGGCCGGCTTTGTCTATGTCTCGCCCATCACCGAGGCAGGCTGGACCAAGCAGCATGACGAGGGCCGCAAGGCCGTGGAGCAGGCCCTGGGCCAGCAGGTCAGGACCACTTTCGTGGCCGATGTGGCCGAAGGGGCGGATGCCGAGCGCGTGATCCGCGACCTGGCCCAGCAGGGCCACCAGATCATCTTCACGCCCAGCTTTGGCTACATGGAGCCCACGCTCAAGGTGGCCCGGGACTTTCCCAACGTCCGCTTCGAGTCGGTGACCGGCTACAAGACGGCCGCCAATGTGTCGGCCTCGAACGCGCGCTATTACGAAGGCCGCTATCTGGCGGGTGTGGCCGCCGGCCGCATGACGCAGACGAATGTGGCGGGCTATGTGGCTGGTTTCCCAATCCCTGAAGTGCTGCAGGGCATCAATGCCTTCGCCCTGGGCATGCGCTCGGTCAACCCCAAGGCCACCGTGCGGGTCATCTGGCTCAATGCCTGGTTCGACCCGCCGCGCGAGCGCGAGGCGGCCATGACCCTGTTCAACCAGGAGGTGGATGTGATCGCTTTTCACACCGGCTCGACCGCCGTGATGGCCGCCGCCCAGGAGCGCGGCCGGATGGCGGTGGCCTACCACTCCGACATGCGCAAGTTCGGGCCCGATGCGCAGATCATCGCCGTCACCCACCAGTGGGGCGACTACTACACCCGGCGCGTCAAGGCCGTGCTCGACGGCAGCTGGAAGAGCGGCGCCGTCTGGGGGGGCGTGAGGGAAGGCATGATCCGCGTGGGCGATTTCGGCCCCAAGGTGCCCAGGAAGGTGCAAGACGAGGTGCTGGGTCTGCAAAAAGCCATCGCTGAGGGCAAATTGCAGCCCTTCACTGGCCCCATCGTCGACAACGACGGCAAGGAAATGCTGGGCAAGGGCCAGCGCCTGAGCGATGAGCAGATCCTCAACATGAACTACCTCGTCCAGGGGGTGGTGGGCAAGGTGTCCCGCTGAGGCGGGCCGCCTCAGAACGGCGGGTTGTCGGCCGGCGCCTGAACGCCCCAGGCCAGCTCGCCGCCCAGTGCGGCGATCAGCTGGTCGAGCAGGGCAGAGAGCAGGCCGGTAGAGAGCGCCACATCGGCGTCGAAGCGGTCCTCGTCCCGGTCGCCGCTGTCCTTGGCGGGCATCACGCCATCGAGGAATTGCACCTTCTTGAGCTGCAGGGTCTCGGTCAGCACAAAACCCACGCGGCCATCCCAGCTCAGGGCCAGTTGCGTGGGCAGCTTGCCCTCGCTGACGTGCTGGCGCACATCGTCGGTGGTCAGGTGGTGGCGCACATAGCGGATGCTGGCCGCGTCTTCCCCCGTGGCCTTGAGCGTGCACTCCCGCTCGACGCTGAGCTCAGCGGGCCAGTCTTCGGGTGAGGGGGCCAGCAGCCACTCGGTCATGGCCGCTTGCGGCGTGGTGGCGGTTTGCAGCAACGCGATGTCCAGACCGGGCAGGGCCTTGAGCAGGGCCGACACCGCTTCGTCCGCTTTGCCCTGGCTGGCGGCATTGAGCACCAGACGGCGTGCTTTCATGTCGAGCCAGACCAGCACGCTGGACTGGCGGGCAAAGGCCTGCGGCAACAGCGACAGCAGGATCTCGTCCTGCAGGTTGCGCTTTTCCTTCTTGCCCGGTTTGCGGCCGGTGGCGGCTTCGATCCCGCTGACTTGCTCGTCGAGCTTTTTGCGCACCACGCTGCCGGGCACCGCCTTGGATTCGATCACCAACTTGGCGATCCACTGGCCACCGACCGATTCGACCAGCGGGCCATGGGCCTGGCCCCGCGGTTCGGCCCAGCCGACGGATTTGTCCTGGGTGGCACCGCACTCCACAAAGCGCTGGCTTTGCAGCGCACTTTCCACATCGGCGAGGCGGGGGCTCCAGCCCTCGCCGATGCGGTAAACCATCACATTCTTGAACATGCCAATCTTTCTCGGGAGCGGCGATCTTACGTGATGGACCACCGGCTTGGACTTTGTCCCCGATTCCACAGCGCGCTCGAGCATGTGTATGAAAGTGCTGTCGGACTGGACATGGTCTGTCGCGATCGGCGGCACACCATGGGCGACAAGAAGAAACCCTGGGGGAAATCGGCAAGCGCAATGGCATATCGGCAGCGACCGGTGCCCACCTCAACCCGACGATCTGCCAGTTCGCCGAGCGATTTCGCGCTTGTCCCAGACTGAACGGCCTGAGGCAGCGGCCCGCAGGCCGCAGCCGGCTTCAGCGCGATGCGCCCATCAGCCAGTCGGGCACGCTGGTCACGATCGCCGGGAACACCGTGATCAGCACGATGCCCAGGATCATGCAGCCGAAAAATGGCAGCGTGAGTCGGGCGATGCGGTTGCTGTCGATGCCTGTCATGTTCTGCAGCACGAACAGGTTGAAGCCCACCGGGGGGGTGATCTCGGCGATCTCGATCAGCATGATGATGAAGATGCCGAACCACACCAGATCGAAGCCGGCCTTTTGCACCATGGGCAGCACCACCGCGCTGGTCAGCACGATCATCGAAATGCCGTCCAGCGCCGTGCCCAGGATCAGGTAGACCACCACCAGCACCGCAATCAGTCCGTAAGGCGAGAGGTTGAGGCTGTGCACGAACTCGGCCAGTTCGCGCGGAATGCCGGTGAAGGCCATGGTCTTGGTCAGAAAGGCCGCGCCGGCCAGGATGAACATGATCATGCAGCTCACCCGCGTGGCCCCCACCAACCCTTGCCAGAAGTTTTGCCAGCTCAGACTGCGGCCCGCCGCGGCAATCGCCAAGGAGCCCAGTACGCCGTAGGCCGCGCACTCGGTGGCGGTGGCAATGCCGGCCACCAACACCCAGACGATGAACACGATCAGCAAGGTGCAGGGGATGAGGCTGCCCGAACGCCGGATCTTGTGCCAAAACGGGGTGGGGGCCTCCGGCGGCGGCACCTTGTCCGGATGCCGCAGGCTCCACCAGGCGATGTAAGCCGAGAACAGGCCCATGAGCAAAAAGCCCGGCAGAAAGCCCGCCAGGAACAGCCGGATCACGCTGGCGTCGGCCGCCACCGCATAGACCACCATGGTGATCGAGGGCGGAATCAGGATGCCCAGGCCACCGGCCGCCGCCAGCGAGCCCAGGGCGATGCCTTTGTCGTAGCCGCGCCGCTCCAGCTCGGGCAGGGCCACCTTGGCAATGGTGGCGCAGGTGGCGGCCGACGAGCCCGAGACCGAACCGAAAATGCCGCAGCCCAGGACGGTGGTGTGCATCAGGCGGCCCGGCACCTTCGAGAGCCAGGGCGAGAGGCCATCGAACATCTGCTCAGACAGCCGGGTGCGGTACAGGATTTCGCCCATCCAAATGAACATGGGCAGGGCGGCGAGCTCCCAGCTGGCCGCCGTTTCCCAGAAGGAGGAAAACAGGTTCTTGCCGGGAAGGGTGTTGGTGAAGAACGCCTGGCCCACCCAGCCGACGATGGCCAGCGTCATGGCGATCCAGACCCCGCCGCTCAGCATCAGCAGCATCAGGAACAGCAGCAGGCCGCCGATTTCAAGCAGGCCCATCAGAGCTCCTCTGAGAAATCGCCGCGGGCATGGCGCTCTTCCACCCGCGCCACGTAGCTCGGCTTGCCGCCGCGCAGCACGCACACGCACTCATCGATGACGGCGATCACCAAAATCAGGGCGCCCACCACGAAGCTCATCTGCGGGATCCAGATCGGGATGGCCACCATGTTGCCGGCGATGTCGTTGAACTCCCAGCTCTCGTAGGTGAAGCGCCCGGCCCAATAGCCCAGGTAGCTGATCGCCACAGCGGCAATCGCCAGCGACAGGACTTCGAGCCAGCGCCGCACCCGGGGCGAGACCGATTCGAGCACCAGCGTAACCCGCACGAAATCGCCGTTGCGAAAGCTGTAGGCCATGCCCAGAAAGGCGGCGGCCGCGCACAGCCAGGCCACCACATCGTTGATCCAGGCGACACGCCAGTTCAGGCCACGCCCGACCGAGGCATAGACCATCAAGATCAGGATGGCCAACACGCACAGGGCGGCGAGCTGGCCGCCTGCCGCATACAGGCCATCGAAAAAAACGCGCCAGCGGCTGGCGCTGGCGCGGGGCGGGGCCGTCATCCGTGGTTCAACGGTTGTAGGCGTCCACCAGGGCCTTGCCCTCGGCGCCGGAGCGTTCCAGCCACTCCTTGAGCATGGTCTCGCCCACCTTCTTCATGTCGGCCTTGAGCTGTGCGGACGGTGCGGTCACGGTCATGCCGTTGGCCCGCAGGGTGACCAGCGTGCTCTCGTTGACCTTGCGCGACTCGGCCCAGCCACGGGCTTCGGCGTCGGCGGCGGCCTTCATCACCGCGTCCTGCGTGGGCTTGTCCAGCGCATCGAAGGCGCGCTTGTTGACGATCACCGCGTTCTTGGGCAGCCAGGCCTGCACGTCGTAGTAGAACTTCAGGTGCTCGAACAGTTTGCTGTCCACGCCGGTCGCGCCCGAGGTCATGGTCGATTCGACCACGCCGGTGGCCAAGGCCTGGGTGAATTCGGCCGCCTGCACCGTCACCGGTTGGGCGCCCACCAGTTCGGCGATGCGGGCGGTGGATGGGCTGTAGGAGCGCCACTTGATGCCCCGCAGGTCGGCGACGCTGTTGAGCGGCTTCTTGCTGTAGATGCCCTGGGGCGGCCAGGCCACCGAGTACAGCAGCAGCATGCCCTGCTCGGCCAGCTTTTTCTCCATCAGCGGCTTCTGGGCCCGGTAGAGCTTCATCGCCTCGTCGTAGCTGTCGGCCAGAAAAGGCAGGCCATCGGCGGCGTAGATCGGCCACTCGTTGCTGAAGTTGGCCAGCAGGATCTCGCCGGCCTGTGCCTGCCCGCCCTGCACGGCGCGTTTGATCTCGGGCGCCTTGAACAGTGAGGCGTTGGCGTGCACCGTGATCTTGAGCTTGCCGCCGCTGGCCCTGTCGATGTCGGCGGCGAACTGGTTGAGGTTGACGGTGTGGAAGTTGGTGGCCGGGTAGGCGGCGGGCAGATCCCATTTGGTCTGGGCTTGTGCCGTGGCAGAAAAGGCGGTCAGACTGGCGAGCACGGTCGCCATCAGGGTCAGGGTACGGCGTTTCATGGAAAGCTCCTGGTGAAGAGGGGGCAAACCGAGCAAGGGCCAGACCCGCGTGACGTGCCAGAACGGTGCTTCGGTTAGACCACTGTAGGCCAGAAGGCAAGGGGGTCGGATGGGTGATTCCCCTGAGGGACTGCCTCCGGCGCGACAGCCGCTAACATGACCATCCCATGAACGCACCTCAAACGACCTCCCGCTGGCAATTCTGGATTGACCGTGGCGGCACCTTCACCGACATCGTGGGCAAGCGCCCGGATGGGACGCTGGTCACGCACAAGCTGCTGTCGGACAACCCCGAGCACTACCGCGATGCGGCGGTGGCCGGCATCCGGCACCTGCTGGGGCTGCGCTCCGGCGAGCCGGTCACGCCCGAGCAGGTCGAATGCGTCAAGATGGGCACCACCGTGGCCACCAATGCCCTGCTCGAGCGCAAGGGCGAGCCGACCCTGCTGGTGACCACGCGGGGCTTTCGCGACGCGCTGCGCATCGCCTACCAGAACCGCCCGCGCCTGTTTGACCGGCAGATCGTGTTGCCCGAGCTGCTGTACGAACGCGTGATCGAGGCGCAAGAGCGGGTGGGGGCCCACGGTGGGGTGGTCGAGCCGCTCGATGAGGCACACCTGCGTGAACGCCTGTGGGCCGCCTACGACGCTGGCCTGCGCAGTGTGGCCATCGTTTTCATGCACGGTTACCGCTACACCGCGCACGAGCAAGCCGCCGCCCGCATCGCGCGCGAGGTCGGTTTCAGCCAGGTCAGCAGCAGCCACGAAACCAGCCCGATGATGAAGTTCGTCAGCCGCGGCGACACCACCGTGGTCGATGCCTACCTCTCGCCCATCTTGCGCCGCTATGTGGACCAGGTGGCCAGCGAAATGCCCGGCGTCAAGCTGTTTTTCATGCAGTCCTCGGGCGGCCTGACCGACGCCCATGCCTTCCAGGGCAAGGACGCGATCCTGTCCGGCCCGGCCGGCGGCATCGTGGGCATGGCCCGCACCGCGGCGCTGGCCGCTTGCGACAAGGTGATCGGCTTCGACATGGGCGGCACCTCCACCGACGTCTCGCACTTTGCAGGCGAATTCGAGCGCGAGTTCGAAACCCAGGTGGCCGGTGTGCGCATGCGTGCGCCCATGATGAGCATCCACACCGTGGCGGCCGGTGGCGGCTCCATCCTGGCCTTTGACGGGGCGCGCTTTCGGGTGGGCCCCGAAAGCGCAGGGGCCAACCCCGGCCCAGCCAGCTACCGCCGGGGCGGACCGCTGGCGGTGACCGATGCCAACGTGCTGCTGGGTAAGATCCAACCCGAGTGGTTCCCCAAGGTCTTCGGCCCGCAGGCCGATGCGCCGCTCAGCGAGGCCCCGGTGCGCGAGAAATTCAACGCGCTGGCGCTGCAGACCGGCCGCAGCGCCGAAGATGTGGCCGAAGGCTTCATCCGCATCGCGGTGCAGCAGATGGCCAATGCGATCAAGAAGATCTCGGTGGCGCGGGGTTACGACGTGACGCGCTACACCCTGCAGTGCTTTGGCGGGGCCGGTGGCCAGCATGCCTGCCTGGTGGCCGATGCCCTGGGCATGACGCGTGTGCTGGTGCACCCGCTCGCCGGGGTGCTGTCGGCCTACGGCATGGGTCTGGCCGACCAGAACCTGATCCGCGAGCAGGCGGTGGAAACGCCGCTGGAGGCATCGGCCTTGCCGCAGATGGCGGCCCAGCTCGATGCGCTGGCCGCGCAGGCCAGCGCAGCCCTGCAAGCCCAGCAGCTGAGCCAGTCGGCGGTGCAGGTGCGCCGCCGTGTGCATGTGCGCTACGAAGGCACCGATTCCGCGCTGGTGGTGCCCTTTGGCGACCTGCAAGCCATCCAGTCCGGTTTTGAGGCGGCCTACCGCCAGCGCTTTGCCTTTCTGATGCAGGGCAAGCGGTTGATTGCCGAGGCGGTGTCTGTGGAGGCGGTGGTCGCGGGCGATGCCCCGGCCGAACCCCGCCACGCGCTGCAGCCCGCGCGGGAGGTGCCGCGCCGCGACACGGTGCGCCTGTACAGCGGCGGTGCCTGGCACGAGGCGGCCCTGGTGGTGCGCGAAGACCTGCGTCCGGGCGACGAGGTGCCTGGCCCGGCCATCATTGCCGAGAAAAACGCCACCACCGTGGTGGAGCCCGAGTGGTGCGCCCGCCTGACCGAACTCGACCACATCCTGCTCGAACGCCGCGTGCCGCGCGCCCAGACCTTCGCGGTCGGCACCACGGTCGATCCGGTGCTGCTGGAGGTGTTCAACAACCTGTTCATGAACATCGCCGAGCAGATGGGCCTGCAGCTGCAAAACACCGCTTACTCGGTCAACATCAAGGAAAGGCTGGACTTTTCGTGTGCGCTCTTCAGCGACGAAGGCCAGCTGATCGCCAATGCGCCCCACATGCCGGTGCATCTGGGCTCGATGGGCGAGAGCATCCAGACCGTGATCCGCGAGAACGCCGGGTGCATGCAGCCGGGCGATGTGTATGTGCTCAACGACCCCTACCACGGGGGCACGCACCTGCCCGACGTCACGGTCATCACGCCCGTGTTTTTGGAGGGGCGGTCCGCGCCGGTCTTTTATGTTGGCTCGCGCGGTCACCATGCCGATGTGGGCGGGCTCACCCCGGGCTCGATGCCCCCCTTTTCCACCCGCATCGAAGAGGAAGGGGTGCAGATCCAGAACTTCAAGCTGGTGGAGGCGGGGCGCCTGCGCGAGGCCGAGATGATCGCCCTGCTGCAAAGCGGCGAGTACCCCAGCCGCAACCCGCAGCAGAACCTGGCCGACCTCAAGGCGCAGATCGCCGCCAACGAAAAAGGCGTGCAGGAGCTGCGCCGCATGGTCGAGCAGTTCGGCCTGCCGGTGGTGCAGGCCTATATGCGCCATGTGCAGGACAACGCCGAAGAATCGGTGCGCCGCGTCATCACCCGCCTCAAAGACGGGCGCTTCACCTTGCCGCTCGACAACGGCGCGCAGATCCAGGTGGCGGTGCGGGTCCAAGCCCAGGAGCGCAGCGCCGAGATCGACTTCACGGGCACCAGCGCGCAGCTGGCCAACAACTTCAACGCGCCACGGGCCGTCTGCATGGCGGCTGTGCTTTATGTGTTCCGCACCCTGGTGGACGACGACATCCCGCTGAACGCGGGCTGCCTCAAGCCGCTGAAGGTCACCATTCCCGAAGGGTCGATGCTCAACCCCTTACCACCGGCCTCGGTGGTGGCGGGCAATGTGGAAACATCCACCTGCATCACCAATGCGCTGCTGGGCGCCTTGGGGGTGTCGGCGGGCAGCCAGCCCACCATGAACAACTTCACCTTTGGCAATGCGCGCTACCAGTACTACGAGACCATCTCGGGCGGCAGTGGCGCCGGAGGCCGCTTTGACGCGCACGGCGCCTTGGTGGGTGGCTTTGACGGCACTTCGGTGGTGCAGACCCACATGACCAATTCGCGCCTGACCGACCCGGAGGTGCTGGAGTTCCGCTTTCCGGTGCGGCTCGAGAGCTATGCCATCCGGCAGGGTTCGGGCGGCGCTGGCCGCTGGAAGGGGGGCGATGGCGGGGTGCGGCGGATTCGCTTCCTCGAGCCCATGACCGCGGGCATTCTGTCCAACGGGCGCGTGCATCCGGCTTTTGGCGCCGCCGGCGGCCAGCCGGGCCAGCCAGGCATCAACCGGGTGGTGCGCCACAACGGCCAGGTCGAGACGCTCGGCCACATCGGCCAGACCGAGATGGCCGAGGGCGACCTCTTCGAGATCCACACGCCCGGTGGCGGTGGGTTTGGCAAGGCCTGATCAGCGCTGGGGCGGCGGCGCCGGGTAAGGCTGGCCCTGCACCCGCAGGCCCTGCGCCGAGAGCTGGGCGGCCTTGCGCGGGCCGATGCCGCTGCTGCGCTGCATCAGGTCCTGCCAGTCCTTGAACGGGCGGCGCTCGCGTTCTTCCAGAATCTGCCGCGTGCTGGTCGGGCCCAGCCCGCGCAGCCCGTCCAGGTCCAGTTCGCGGGCGTTTTCCAGATCGATGGTTCGCCCTTGCGCCAGTGCGGCCAGGCCCATCAAGCTGAGCAGGCCCAGCATGAATGCATGTTTCATCTTGTGCTCTCCCTGGGGCGAAGTGCCTCGCCCGGCCCCCATTGTGCGGGGCGGTGGCGCGTCAGGAAAGCGGGGCGCTCAGAGTTCTTCGACCCGCCGCGCCGGGTAGCTGTCCCAGGCCTGGCAGCCCGGGCAGTGCCAGAAATGCTCTTTGGCTTCGAAGCCGCAGGCGGCGCAGCGGTAGCGGGCCAGGGGCCGCGCTGCTGTGTCTAGCGCCTTTTGCACGGCCGGCGGCACGGCTTCTTGCGCCGGGGCCGCCGCCAGCCAGCGCGCGGCGGCCAGCAGTGAGGGGTGTTGCTGCAGATGCTGCAAAAAGGGCTGGCGCGTCTCGTGGCTGTCGGGCGCGCCCAGGCTGACCAGCGCCTCGAGCACATCCAGGCTGGGCTGCTGTTTGTAGAAAGTCTCCAGCAAGGCGCGGGCGGCGGCGGTCTGTCCGCAGGCCTGTGCGGCCCGGGCCAGGCTGGCCGCGGCCAGCGGGGCACTCGGGTCTTGCCGCTCAAACAGTGGGCGCAACACGTCCAGGCTGTCCTGGGCTTGCTGGCGCGTCAGCAGCAATTGCCCCAGCAGGATGCGGCCGCGCGGGGCGTGCGGGATGTCTTTCACGGTGGCCTGCAGCAGGGCCAGGGCGCGGTCGGCATCGCCCTGCGCAAACGCCTCGCGCGCCTGCTCGCAGCGGTAATGGGCCTGGCGCACGCTGAAGTTGGCTTCGCCCGAACGCTCCAGCAGTTCGGCCACCTGCGCCGCCTGCGGCCATTCGCGTGAGCGTTCGTAAATCGCCAGCCGGGCCAGCCGCGCCTGGCCTTCGTAGGCCGTGCCTTCGAGTTTGCGCAGGGCGTCTTCGGCGCGGTCGAGCAGGCCGGCCTTGAGAAAGTCCAGGGCCAGCCCGTGCTGGGCGCGCTGGCGGTCGGCGCTGCTCAGGTCGGCACGCGCCAGCAGGTGCTCGTGGACCCGCACCGCGCGGTCGTATTCGCCGCGGCGGCGAAACAGGTTGCCCAGCGCAAAATGCAGCTCCGTGGTGTCGGGGTCGTTTTGCACCGCCTCGATGAAGGCGTCGATGGCCTGGTCCTGCTGTTCGTTGAGCAGGTAATTCAGGCCTTTGAAGTAAGCGCGCGGCGCCTGCCGGTTGGCAATCCGCAGCTGGCGCAGGTCCAGCCGAGAGGCGATCCAGCCCAGCGCAAAGGCCAGCGGCAGGCCGATCAGGATCCAGCTCAGGTCAAGCTCCACCGGGGGTCTCCTGTGCGGTGTTCGGGGCGTTCGGGGTGGGCGCTGTAGGCGGTGTCGGCGGCGCAGTCGGTGTCTCGCGCACCTGCCGTGCCGCCTGGCGCTGGCGCCACCAGCGGGGCACCATGCCCAGCACGCCACAGCTCACCCCCAGCGCAAAAGCCGCCAGCACCACCAGCACGGTGGGGGCTTGCCAGTAGGTGCCAAAGAAAAAATGGACGCGCGTGTCCTGCTGATTGTTCAGCGCAAACGCAAACAATGTGAAAAAGACGGCGGCTTTGAGCAACCACTGAAGCAGCCGGATCAGACGTTTCATGCAGAGGGCCTCGCGGGTGTCCCGATTCTATCGGGGTGGCCCGTCCGTCAAAGGGCTCAGAACGCGGCCTCGCCGGTGCGCGGGGGCACCGTGGCGGCGTCCACGGCTTCGCGCAGGGCCTTGCCGGGTTTGAAGTGCGGGACGCGCTTTTCCGGGATCATCACGCTTTCACCAGAGCGCGGGTTGCGGCCCACGCGGGGCGGGCGGCGGTTGATCGAAAAGCTGCCAAAACCGCGGATCTCGATGCGGTGGCCCTTGACCAAGGCATCGCTCATGGCGTCGAGCACCGTCTTGACGGCCAGTTCGGCGTCGCGGTGGGTCAGCTGCGTGAAGCGGGCGGCCAGTTCTTCAACCAGATCGGAGCGGGTCATCGCATTGTTCCTCGCAGGGGCATGGGGTGTCGTTGCAGGCTTCACACTCAAAAAAAGCCTGCCCCGAAGGACAGGCTTTTTGAAACTGAAAGCAGTGGGCGATCAGTTGTTGTCCAGCTTGGCACGCAGCAGGGCGCCCAGGCTGGTGGTGCCGGCGTTGCCGGTGTTCTGGCTCAGCGAAGCCATGGCTTCTTGCTGGTCGGCCTGGTCCTTGGCGCGGATGGACAACTGGATGTTGCGCGTCTTGCGGTCGATGTTGACCACCACGGCAGACACTTCGTCGCCTTCCTTGAGCACATTGCGGGCGTCTTCCACGCGGTCCACCGAAATTTCGGAGGCACGCAGGTAGCCGGTGATGTCGTCGCCCAGATCGATCTCGGCGCCCTTGGCGTCCACGGTCTTGACCTTGCCGCTCACCACGGAACCCTTGTCGTTGACCGAGGTGAAGGTGCTGAACGGGTCACCGTCGAGCTGCTTGATGCCCAGGGAGATGCGCTCGCGCTCGACATCGATGGCCAGCACGATGGCTTCGACTTCCTGGCCCTTCTTGAACTCGCGCACGGCGTTTTCGCCGGACTCGTTCCAGGACAGGTCGGACAGGTGCACCAGGCCGTCGATGCCGGCCGCCAGACCCACGAACACGCCGAAATCGGTGATCGACTTGATCGGGCCCTTGACGCGGTCGCCGCGCTTGGTGTTCTGGGCGAATTCCTGCCAGGGGTTGGCGCGGCACTGCTTCATGCCCAGGGAGATGCGGCGCTTGTCTTCGTCGATCTCCAGCACCATGACTTCGACTTCGTCGCCCAGCGACACGATCTTGGACGGGGCCACGTTTTTGTTGGTCCAGTCCATTTCAGACACGTGCACCAGACCTTCGATGCCGGGCTCGAGTTCCACAAACGCGCCGTAGTCGGCGATGTTGGTGACCTTGCCGAACATGCGGGTGCCGGTGGGGTAGCGGCGGCCCACGCCCATCCAGGGGTCGTCGCCCATCTGCTTGAGGCCCAGGGACACGCGGTTCTTCTCGGTGTCGAACTTGAGGATCTTGGCGGTGATTTCCTGACCGGCGGTGACCACCTCGGAGGGGTGACGCACGCGGCGCCAGGCCATGTCGGTGATGTGCAGCAGGCCGTCGATGCCACCCAGGTCCACAAAGGCACCGTAGTCGGTGCTGTTCTTGACCACGCCGGTCACGATGGCGCCTTCACGCAGGGTTTCCATCAGCTTGGCGCGCTCTTCGCCCATCGAGGCTTCGATCACGGCGCGGCGTGAGAGGACCACGTTGTTGCGCTTGCGGTCGAGCTTGATGACCTTGAACTCCAGGGTCTTGTTCTCGTACGGCGTCAGGTCCTTGGTCGGACGGGTGTCGACCAGCGAGCCCGGCAGGAAGGCGCGGATGCCGTTGACCAGCACGGTCAGGCCGCCCTTGACCTTGCCGCTGGTGGTGCCGGTGACGAATTCGCCGGATTCCAGGGCTTTTTCGAGCGACAGCCAGGAGGCCAGGCGCTTGGCGGTGTCACGGCTGAGGATGGTGTCGCCGTAGCCGTTTTCGATGGAGCCGATGGCCACGGACACAAAGTCGCCGACCTGGACTTCGATGCCCCCCTGATCGTTCTTGAATTCGTCGATGGCGACGTAGGACTCGGACTTGAGGCCTGCGTTCACGACCACGAAGTTGTGCTCGATGCGCACGACTTCGGCGGTGATGACTTCGCCAGGACGCATTTCGGTGCGTTGCAGGGATTCTTCAAAGAGGGCGGCAAAAGATTCGGACATGTTTTTCCTTGTCCACAGTTCAGGGGGTACGGACGCAACATGCGCCGTTTGTCAAAGCTGGCTGTGGCGGTTTGCGGCAAAGGCCGCGGTTGGGTTGAACCACCCACACCGCCAATGTGCAAGCTGCACGGAGGGAGCGGTGTGGACCGGGGTTGGAACCAGACTTCAGTTCCTGCCTTGCCACCAGAGCAGCACCTGTTCCACCGAAGCTTCGATGGACAGTTGCGAGTTGTCCAGTTGCAGGGCATCTTGCGCAGGCTTGAGGGGGGCAACGGCGCGGGACATGTCCCGGGCGTCGCGCGCCTCCAAATCGGCACGAAGACTGTCAATATTAGCCGAAAAACCCTTTGAAATCAATTGCTTGTGGCGTCTTTCGGCCCTTTGTGCCGCACTCGCGGTCAAAAACACCTTCAAAGGGGCGCCCGGAAAGATCACCGTGCCCATGTCGCGCCCGTCGGCCAAGAGTCCCGGCAGGCGGCGAAACGAGAGCTGCAGATCGACCAGCGCCTCGCGCACGGCAGGCAGCACCGAGACTTTGGACGCGTTCATGCCGCCTTGCTCGCTGCGGATGGCGTCGGTCACGTCCACGCCGCCGAGCAGCACCTGTTCGCCTTTAAAGCGCACCGGCAGGCGGCGGGCGAGTTCGGCAATCCTGGCCTCGTCGGCGGCTTCGAGCGTCAGTCCGGCCTGCAAGGCGGCATGGGCCGTCACCCGGTAGAGCGCGCCCGAATCCAGGTAGTGGTAACCCAGCTGCGCCGCCACTCGGCTGGCCAGCGTGCCTTTGCCCGAGGCGGTGGGGCCGTCGATGCAGATGACCGGAATGCGCGCGCTGTCGGCGCTGGCCACAGCAAACAGGGTCTCGAAGTAGTCCGGAAAGGTCTTGGCCACGCATTGGGGGTCTTCGATCCGCACCGGCAGCTGGTCAGGGTTGAAGGCGGCCAGCGAGAAGCACATGGCCACACGGTGGTCGTCGTAGGTGTGGATGCTGGCGCGCTGCCACTGGCCCGCCGGCAGCGGGTGCACGGTGATCCAGTCGGGCCCTTCCTCGACCGTGGCACCGAGCTTGCGGCACTCGTTGGCCATGGCCGCGATGCGATCGGTCTCCTTGACGCGCCAGCTGGCGATGTTTCGCAGCGTGGTCGGGCCATCGGCGTAGAGCGCCATCACCGCCAGCGTCATGGCAGCGTCCGGAATGTGGTTGCAGTCAAGCGTGATGCCCTTGAGTGGCCAGGCGCCACGCTGGATCTCCAGCCAGTTGGGGCCGCTGCTGACCCGCGCGCCCATGCTTTGGGCGGCCTCCACAAATCGGATGTCGCCCTGGATCGAGTCGGCGCCCACGCCTTGAATGCGGATGCCGCTGCCCTGGGCGATGGCACCGAGTGCGATGAAGTAGCTGGCCGAAGACGCATCGGCCTCGACGTGGATGCTGCCCGGCGACTGGTAGCGGCTGCCTGCCGGGATCACAAAGCGCGCCCAGCCCTGGCGTTCAACCGCGATGCCGTAGCGGGCGAGCAGGTTGAGCGTGATCTCGATGTAGGGCTTGGAAATCAGCTCGCCCACCACCTCGATGGTGATGGCCCGGTCCTGCGCGGCCAGCGGCAGCGCCATCAGCAGCGCCGTGAGGAACTGGCTGGACACATCGCCGCGCACCGGGATGGGCTTGTCCAGGCGCAGCGTCGGCTGGCGCACGCGCAGGGGCGGGTAGCCCTCATTACCCAGGTAGTCGATGGCGCAGCCCAGCGCGCGCAGGGCATGAACCAGATCCCCGATGGGGCGCTCGTGCATGCGCGGCACGCCTTTGAGCGTGAAGTCACCCCCATGCACCGCCAGCGCCGCCGTCAGTGGCCGCATCGCCGTGCCCGCATTGCCCATGAAAAACTCGATCGCCTCGCTGGGCCAGGCCCGCCCGCCCAGGCCGGTGATGGTCACCGTGGTTCCCTGCACGTCGACGCCGCAGCCGAGCTGGCGCAGCGCGGCCAGCATCACCCGCGTGTCGTCCGAATCGAGCAGATCGTGCACGACCGTCGTGCCTTCGCACAGCGCAGACAGCAGCAGCACGCGGTTGGAAATGCTCTTGGAGCCGGGCAGGGTGACGGCGCCGGAAGCACCGGTGAGCGGGGGCAGGTCCAGAAAGGGAATGGCGTACATGGGTCGGGCAGGGCGCAGGCAGAGCACCCCGGCGGGGCGCGCAAAAAACCCTATTGTCCCCGAAGGCGCTCTGGCGGGCTGATCTGGGTGCCCCGTGGCCTCGGTGATCGGGCTTCTACAATGCCGCATGAGCAAAGAGCAAATGAGCTTCGGCTTTGATGCCGCGCCGCCAGACGCTGTGTCCCCGCCTGCCAAAGCCGCAGCCCAAGCCAAGGTGCCGGCCGCGGCCCGCGCGGTGGCCACCCCCGCCCAGACCTTGTCGCACGATGCCATGGCCCAGGCGCTCGATGCGCACCCGGACTACAAGGTCTTGCGCCGCCTGGTGCCGCGCGCGGATTGGGGCCTGACCCCCGCCAGTGGCACGCAGCGCGTGATCGTGCTCGACACCGAAACCACCGGTCTGGACGCCAAAAACGAACGCATCATCGAGCTGGCCATGCTCAGCGTCCTGGTCGACACGGCTACCGGCCAGCCGGTGGGGCCCGTCACCCCCTACGAATCGTTCGAAGACCCGGGCAAGCCCATCCCCGCTGCGATCACCGAGATCACCGGCATCGACGACGGCATGGTGCGTGGCCAGCGCATCGACGACGCCCGCGTGGCCGAGCTGGTGCAGGCGGCCGCCCTCATCGTGGCGCACAATGCCGGTTTTGACCGGCCTTTCGTGGAAGCCCGCCTGCCCGTGTTTGCCAGTCGCGCCTGGAACTGCTCCTTTGCCGGCATCGACTGGAAAGCCCAGGGCAGCGGCTCGGCCAAGCTCGAATTCCTGGCGCACGAGCGCGGCTGGTTCTACGACGCCCACCGCGCCCTGGTCGATTGCCACGCCTTGCTGCAGGTGTTGGCCGCGCCCCTCAAGGACGGCCGCAGTGGTCTGCAGCTGCTGCTGCAGGGGGCCAGCGCCACCCGCTACAAACTGCGCGCCACCGGCGCCCCGTTTGACGCCAAAGATGCCCTCAAGGCCCGCGGCTACCGCTGGGACAACGAAGGCCGCGTCTGGTGGACCAGCCTCATGGGCCAGGACGCCCTGCAGCAAGAAGCCGAGTGGCTCAAGGCGCACGCCTACAACGGCCGCAGTGCCCGGGTGCTGGTCGAGGCGCAAACCGCACGTGTGCAGTTTTCGGCGCGGCCGGGCGAGGTGGGCGAGCTGACGCTTTAGGTCTGGCACAAGCCGTCCGTTTCTCGCTACATTCGGGCAACGCCATCTTCCTGCTCGGTCCGCCATGCCCCAGCCCTGTCAGCCCTTCGCAAAGAAGCCGCACCGTCTGGCGCTTCTGCTCTGTTTGATCCTGGCGCTCGGCGCCTGTTCCAGCCAATCGCGCAGGACCGCGTCCAATCTCGACATGAGCCACCCCCGCTATGCCAGCCGCGAATGCCAGATGGCGCTGGGCAATGCCCAGCTGCAAGACAGCATCAAGCAAGCGCGTGTGCTCGCCAGCCCGCTGGCGCTGCTGCTCAGTGGGGGCACGCTGTTTCTGCCGGTACTCGCGGTCAATGCGGGTCTGGACACCGTGGACCACCTCGAGGCCTCGGACATCTCTGTCTACTGCGGCGGCCCCGAAACGCCCAACCGAGAGATCGCCAAAGAGGTGCTCAAGGGCGTTGGCTTAGGCATAGGGGTGCGCAAGTAAGTCTTACAGGCTGGGCTGTGGGAGTTCAGCTGAGGTGATCGCGGTCGGAGACCGCTCCTACTTGCGGCGTTCCAGAGGGCTGGCCGAACGGCCCCGGCTGGCTTGGCCCAACATATCGACAAAGGCCTGCGCGGCGGGGGAGAGACTGCGGCCGGCGCGCTGGATCCGGCCCAGGGTGCGGGTGATCTGGGGGTTGTCGAGCCGCACGCCCACCACGGTGCTGCGGTCGCTGGGCAGGGTGAGTTGGGGCACCACGGCCACCACCAGGCCGCTTTGCACCAGGCCGATGAGAGTCGAGATGTGCCGTACCTCGCAGGCGGGGCGGGGACGGCGGCCCACATGGGCCAGGGCCTGGTCGATCAGCACGCGGTTACGGCTGGCGTGCGAGACCAGCGCATAGGGGTGGTCGGCCAGTTCTTCCCAGCGCACAAAGCGCCGGCGCGCCAAGGCATGGCCCGCAGGGCAGGCCAGCACAAAGGCCTCTTGCAGCAGCGGTGTGAATTCGATCTCGGGGTCGTGCATGCCGGTGTAGTTGATGGCGAAGTCGGCCTCGCCGCTTTTCACGCAGGCCAGCACCTCGTCGGCCCCTTCTTCAAAAATCCGCACCATCACGTTGGGGTGGCGCGCGCGGAAATGCCGGATGACTTCGGGCAGGAAGTGCAACACCGCAGAAAACACGCAGCCCACGGTGATGTCGCCCGCTTCGAGCTGAGCAGCATCGCTCAGGCCGCCCACCGAGCGGTCAAGCTCCTGCAGCAGGTGCCGCATTTCGGCGAAGAAGCGCTGGCCCAACTGGGTGAGTTCGACGCTGCGGGTGGTGCGGTCGAACAGCCGCACGTCCAGCAAAGATTCCAGGTGCGCGATGCGGCGCGAGAGCGCCGGTTGCGACAGGTGCAGCGCGCGCGCCGCGGCGGCAAAGCTTTGCAACTCGCCCACGGTGACGAAGGCGCGCAGGTCAGCGACGGAGGGTTGGACAGCCATGGCTATTCTTTAGCTTATTGCATGAATCATTCAGAAAGATGCAATTTACAGCATGTCGCCCCGGTGTCAACATGAGGCCCTACAAAGGAGACCCGCTCATGCAACGCCGACACATCCTGCAGGCTGCTGCGGCAGCCCTGGCCCTGCCGGGGCTGGCCCGTGCCCAGGCCTATCCCGTCAAACCCATCCGCTACATCGTGCCGGTGGCGGCCGGCGGTGGCTCGGACATGATCGGGCGCGTCGTGACCGAACGCTGGGCCCGGGCCCTGGGCCAGAACATCGTGGTGGAAAACCTCAGCGGTGGCGGGGGTGTGGTGGCCTGCCAGGCCACCATGCGGGCCGCGGCCGATGGTTACACGCTGATGCAGTCTTATGTGGCCACCCACGGCACCACGCCCGCCACCCGCAAGGTGAGCTACGACGCGGTGCGCGACTTCACGCCGGTGGGCATGATCGGCGCCACGCCCAATGTGCTGGTGGTCAACGCTTCGGTGCCGGCGCGCAACGTCAAGGAATTCGTCGATTACGTCAAGCGCAACCCCGGGCGACTCAACTACGGTTCGGCCGGGCCAGGCTCGCTCACCCACCTGACCATGGAGCTGTTCAAGCAGGAGGCGGGGCTGTTCATCACCCACATTCCCTACCGCGGCATTGCCCCGGCCACCAATGACCTGATTGCCGGGCAAACGCAGGCCCTGTTTCCGGGCCTGGCGGCGGCCATGCCGCACCTGCGCTCGGGGCGTCTGCGCGCCCTCGCCGTCACGGGCAACAAACGCAACCCCTTGCTCAAGGACGTGCCCACGCTCGAAGAGTCGGGCTTCAAGGGCTTTGACGCGATGCAGTGGTATGGCGTCTCTGGGCCGGCTGGCCTGCCTCAGCCGCTGGTGCGCCAGCTCAATGAGACCCTGGCCAGCGTGCTGCGCGCCCCCGATCTGGCCGAAAAGCTCTCGGCCGAAGCGGTGACGCCCTGGGTCATGACGCCCGAGGAATACGGCCAGTACACCCGTTCCGAGATCACCCGCTGGACCGCGCTGGCCAAGGCCCGCAACATCCAGCTCGACGAGTGATGTCTGTTTTTTTCCGCAACTGAAAGTTTTTCTTCATGGCACGCAACACCGTCGTGATGGCCGACACCTCGGCCCCCGCCGTCACCCGCATCCTGGCCGACTTTGTCGCCACCCACCCTTCGCGCGGCTGGACCGAAGCGGTCGACCACGAGGCGCACCGCACCTTCTACAACTGGCTCGGTTGCGCCATTGGCGCCGCCCAGCATGAGGCCGCCGATGCGGCCGTGGCGGCCAGCCGGATGCTGGACTCTTCTCCCCAAGCCACGGTGCTGGGCCGCAGCGAAAAGCTCGACATGGCCTCGGCGGCGCTGGTCAACGGCATCACCTCGCACACCTTCGATTTTGACGACACCCACCTCAAGACCATCATCCACCCGGCCGGGCCGGTGGCCTCGGCCGTGCTGGCGCTGGCCGAGCACCAGGGCCTGTCGGGTCGTGACGTGATCGATGCCCTGGTGCTGGGCATCGACGTGGCCTGCCGCGTGGGCAACACCATGTACCCCGACCATTACGACCGCGGCTGGCACATCACCGGCTCGACCGGCATGCTGGGCTCGGCGGCGGCCTGCGCCCGCCTGCTGCGCCTGGACGCGCAGCAGACCGCCATGGCGCTGGGCATCGCGGCTTCGCAGCCGGTGGGTCTGCGCGAGCAGTTTGGCACCATGACCAAGCCCTTCCACCCCGGTGGCGCGGCGCGTGCGGGCCTGATGTCGGCCCTGCTGGCCAGCCAGGGCTTCACCGCCAGCGCCAAGGCGCTGGAGGCACCGCGCGGCTTCATCCAGGTGGCTTCGGACAAGCGGGCCTGGAACGAGATCACCGACGAGTTGGGCCAGCGCTTTGAGATTTCCTTCAACACCTACAAGCCCTTTGCCTGCGGCATCGTGATCCACCCGAGCATCGATGCCTGCGTGCAGTTGCGCGAGCGCGGTGTGCGGCCCGAGCAGGTCGAGCGCATCGACCTGCGTGTGCATTCGCTGGTGCTCGAGCTGACCGGCAAGAAGGAGCCACAGGACGGTCTGCAGGGCAAGTTCAGCGTGTACCACGGCTGTGCCGCGGGTCTGATCTATGGCCGCGCCGGCGAACACGAGTTTGCCGACGCGGTGGTCAATGACCCGCTGGTGGTCGAGACCCGCCGCAAGGTGCATGCGGTGGTGGACGACAGCATCGACGAGGCGGCCGTGCGCGTGAGTGCACTGCTCAAAAACGGCGAGCGGGTGGACATTGCGGTGGAGCATGCGATCGGCTCGCTGCAGCGCCCCTTGAGCGAGCAGCAGCTGCAGGACAAGTTCAATGACCTGGTGGTGCCCGTGCTGGGCCAGGCCCGTGCCGACGAGATCACCCGCACCTGCCACGCCCTGGGCAGCCTGGGCGATGTGCGTGCGCTGACCATCCTGTGCCAGCCATGAGCATGAACATGCCTTCCACGATGCACGCCTGGTGGATGAAGCTGGGACCTGCCGGCGCCGAGCTGCAGCTGCGGCAGGTGGACGTGCCCCAGCCGGGCCCTGGCCAACTGCTGGTGCGCCTGCACGCAGCCGGGCTCAACCGGGGCGAGTTTTTGTACGGTCATGGCCTGCACGGCGCCGGCAGCTGGAAGGCGATTGGTGGCGAGGGCGCAGGCGAGGTGTTGACCGTGGGCCAGGGGGTCGGCGGCATTGCGCCGGGAGCGCGCGTCATGGGCCGCTGCGCTGGCGCCTTTGCCGAATACGCCCTGATGGAGGCCGCCGAAGCCATGGCGGTGCCTGAGCGCCTGTCCTGGGTCCAGGCGGCCGCTGTGCCCTTGACCTTTTTGGTGGCGCACGACATGTTGGTGCTGCAGGGTGACCTGCAGGCCGGGCAGTGGGTGCTGATCAACGGCGTTTCGTCTGGCGTGGGCGTGGCCTGTCTGCAACTGGCCAAGGCCATGGGGGCCGAGGTGATCGGCACCTCGGGCTCGCAGGCCAAACTCGACGCCCTGGCGCCGCTGGGCCTGGTGCATGGCATCGCCAGCCGGCAGGCGGATTTCTCCGGTCGGGTGATGGACATCACCGCCAACCACGGCGCTGACCTGATCGTCAACACGGTGGGGGGCACGGTGCTGGCCGAGAACCTGCGTGCGGCGGCCTTTGAGGCGCGGCTGGCCATCGTGGGCTATGTGGATGGCGTGCTGCGCGCCGAGCTGGACCTGGAACTGCTACATGCCAAACGCCTGCACATGATTGGCGTGTCCAACAAGTTGCGCACCAAGGCCCAGCGCGCGGCGGCGCTGCCTGCTTTTGTGCACGATGTGCTGCCGCCGTTGACCGACGGGCGCATCACACCGCAGATCGACAGCGTCTTCGACTTTGGGCAGCTGCCCGAGGCCAAGGCCAAGATGGAAGCGGGCGGCCACGTGGGCAAGATCGTGTTGCAGATGCCCTGATCCGGCCACGCTACACTGTTCCCTTATGGAACTCAAAATCGTTGTCTACTCCAAGTCGGCCTGCCCGCAATGCGATTCGGCCAAGATGCTGCTCAAAAACAAGGGCCTGGCCTTTGAAGAGGTGAAGATCGACGATGAGGCCGAGCGCCTGGCGTTTTATGCCAAGTGCGGGCCCTCGGTGCGGCAGATGCCACAGGTCTTCATCAACGACCAGCGCGTGGGCGGCCTGAGCGGCCTGCAGGCGGCGCTGGCTCAGCTGGGGCAGTGAGATGAAGCGGCAGGCGGTGCGCAAGGCGGTTTTCCCGATCGCTGGCCTGGGCACCCGGTTCTTGCCGGCCACCAAGGCCAGCGCCAAAGAGATGCTGCCGGTGGTGGACAAGCCCCTGATCCAGTACGCGGTCGAAGAGGCTTACGCCGCGGGCATTCGGCAAATGATCTTCGTCACCGGTCGCACCAAGCGCAGCGTGGAAGACCATTTCGACACCGCCTACGAGCTCGAGACCGAGCTGGAAATGGCGGGCAAGAGCGGATTGCTGGAGGTGGCGCGGGGCATCGCGCCCGACGACATGCTCTGCACCTACGTGCGCCAGCCGCGCGCGCTGGGCCTGGGCCATGCGGTGCTGTGTGCCAAAGAGCTGGTGACGGGCGAGCCTTTTGCCGTGTTGCTGGCCGATGACCTGATGGTGGGCCGCAGGCCCATCATGCAGCAGATGGTCGAGCAGTTTGCGCACTGGCGCAGCAGCCTGCTGGCGGTGCAGGACGTGCCGCGCGAGCACACCCGGCGCTACGGCATCGTGAGTGGCACTGCGGTGGAAGACGGCGTGGTCGATGTGAGCGGCATCGTTGAAAAACCCGCGCCCGAGGTCGCTCCGAGCACGCTGGCCGTGGCCGGGCGCTACATCCTCACGCCAGGCATCTTCCATGAGCTCGAGAGCATCCCGCGCGGCGTGGGCGGCGAGATCCAGCTGACCGACGGCATCGCGCAGCTGCTGCGACGCGAAAAAGTGTTTGCCTACCGCTACGAAGGCACCCGCTACGACTGCGGCAGCAAGCTGGGCTTTTTGCAGGCCACGGTGGACCTGGGTGTGCAGCACCCCGAAGTCGGCACCGAATTCGCCGACTGGCTCCAAACCCGCCGCTGAACTTAATCGGGGTCAGATCCCGATTATTGGATTCCGAAGGTCCCCTCGGAAAGCAGGCCCAGTGCCAGCTCGGCCGCCACGCGGCCTTCGTCGCTGGGGATGACCCAAACCTCCACGCCGCTGTCCTGGCCATGAATGGCCCTGCAGGATTCGCCTGTGGCCGCTTGGTTGAGTTCTTCATCGATCTGCACACCCAGCCAGGCCAGCTGGCGGCAAACCTGCTGGCGCAGCGCGGCGTCGTGTTCACCGATGCCGCCGCTGAAGGCGATCACTTCCAGGCCCTGCAGGCAGGCGGCCATGGCGCCGGCTTCGCGCACGATGCGGTGGGCGAACAGGTCGATCGCAAAGCGGGCGGCCTCGCTGCCGCTCTGCCGCAGGGTGCGCATGTCGGCGCTCAGGCCCGAGACGCCCAGCAGACCGCTTTGCCGGTACAGCAGTTGTTCGATGCGGGCGTGGTCCCAGCCTAGCGCCATCAGGTAGAGCAAGACACCGGGGTCCAGGTTGCCGCTGCGGGTGCCCATCATCAGCCCATCGAGCGCTGTGAAACCCATGGTGGTGGCCACGCTTTGGCCGCCTTGCGCGGCGCACAGGCTGGCGCCGTTGCCCAGGTGCGCCATCAGCACACGGCCCATGGCCCGCGTGCTGCGCTGCTGGAGCTGGCCCATGATGAATTGGTAGGACAAGCCATGAAAGCCGTAACGCCGTATGCCCTGGCTGCGCAGGGGCTGGGGCAGCGCAAAACTGCTGTGCAGCGTGGGCATGGTGGCATGAAAGGCGGTGTCGAAGCAGGCGATTTGCGGCAGGCCGGGAAACGCCTGCACCAAAGCGCGAATGCCGGCCAGGTTGTGCGGCTGGTGCAGCGGGGCCAGGGGGCTCAGGCGTTCGAGTTGTTCCAGCACGGCGGGGGTCACCCGGGTTGGGCCAGTGAAGGCCTCGCCGCCATGCACCACACGGTGCGCGACAGCGCGCAGCGGTGGCAAAGAGGGGCTGTTGTGCAGCAGTTGCTGCAAGCGCTCGAGCACGGTGTCAAAACGTTTCGCGCTGCTCTCCCGGAGGACTTCGCTGTGTGTCTGCTGCCCTGCGGTCCAACGCCATTTGGCTTGGCCTCCGGGTTCCAGCCCCTCGAAGCCGCCTACGAGTACGGCATCCCCCACTTGCCCCGATTGAACAGGATGAACCGCGAACTTGAGCGATGAGGAACCGGCGTTGACGGACAGTATGGCTGTGGCCCCTGATGAACGCATCGCAGTCCGAGCGGGCCCATCCCCCGTTCGGGCTGAACCATTCCCCGTGCTGTCCGAGTCATCTCCCGTTCGGGCTGAGCTTGTCGAAGCCTTCAGTGGCCCTTCGACAGGCTCAGGGCGAACGGGGTGCTGGAGTTCAGGGCGAACAGAGCCGATGGGCTCCGTGTGAACGGACTGGTCATCAGCGCGGCTGGAGGGGGAGGACCTGGCGAGTTGCCTGACACGTGCCCAGTCGCCGGCAATCAGGGCCTCTTTTTTGGCGCGGGACCAACCCTTGACCTGCAGCTCAAAGGCCAGAGCGCTTTCCCGGCTTTCGAACTCGCCCAGCCAAACCAGTTGCAGTGGTTTGCGTGTGGCCGTGTAGCCCGTTTGCCCGCTGTGGTGTTGCTGCATGCGGATGTCGAGATTGTCCGTGTGCCCGCAGTAATACGACCCATCGGCACACCGCAGCAGATAGACGTGGAATGGCTTCATGGCGAGGTGTTGAATTGAATCGTTTATACCGTGTGGATGGCCATGGGTCCACAGCACCACGGCCTGTTCGGGCGTGCTCAATCCCCGTTTGGTCGTGCTCAATCCCCGTTTGGTCGTGTTCAATCCCCGTTCGGGCTGAGCTTGTCGAAGCCTTCAGTGGCCCTTCGACAGGCTCAGGGCGAACGGAGATTTAGCTCAGCGGTAACGGGGTTCTGGCTCAAGGTGAACGGGTGTGGGCTTACCGGCCAAGTTGGGTTCTTCGGATGGGGTCCTGGCGGGCGAGGTGGGCAGCCACCAGGGCCAACGCGGCCGAGGCGACGCGGGTGTCGGCGCTGTCGGCGCGACTGGTCAGGGCGATGGGGATGCGGGCGCCCAGCACCAGCCCGCAGGAGGTGGCACCGCCGAGGGTTTCGAATTGTTTGGCCAGGATGTTGCCCGACTCGATGTTGGGCACCACCAGGATGTCCGCATCGCCTGCGACCGGCGAGTCGATCTGCTTGATGCGGGCGGCTTCCATGGAAATGGCATTGTCGAAGGCCAGCGGGCCATCGACGATGCCGCCTCGGATCTGCCCGCGCTCGGCCATTTTGGACAGGGCCGCCGCTTCGACGGTGGCCGGCATCTCGGGGTTGACGGTTTCGACCGCCGCCAGTGCCGCGACCTTGGGCTGCGGCGTCCCCATGGCGATCACAAAGTCGATGGCGTTTTGGACGATGTCGGCCTTCTCGCGCAGGCTGGGCGCGATGTGCAGCGCGGCATCGGTGACCCACAGCGGCTTGGGGTAGGTGGGCACCTCAAAACGGAAGACGTGCGACATGCGCCGGGCGGTGTGCAGGCCCGGGCGGGCCAGCACCGCGTGCAGCAGCTCATCGGTGTGCAAGCTGCCTTTCATCAGCACCTCGACCTCGCCGCGCAGGGCCATTTCGGCCGCCAGGTCGGCAGCGGCATGGCTGTGGATGGCGTCCACCACCGTCAGGCCTTGCAGGCTCAGCCCTGCGGCGTCCGCTGCGGCTTGCATTTTGTGGCGCGGCCCGACCAGCACGGGCTCGATCAGGCCGCTGGAGGCGGCTTGCAGTGCGCCGCGCAGAGAGGGCCCATCGCAAGGGTGAACCACGGCGCAGCGCACGCGGCAGAGCGATCGGACCTGCGCCAGCAGGCCTTGCAAACCAGTGGGAGAGGGGGGCGGCCGGAGGCTGTCGTTCATGGGCAGGGTCGAAGTGGGTGTTCGACATGATCCCGGATCGGCACCGACGCTGGCTTGATGTGGGTCAAGTCATGGGGTGGCGCATGCGCTTGGACGGACACAGCACCCGCGCTGGGGGTTCACTGCGCCGCCTGCAGGCCGTTCATGAAGTGGGCGGTCATGCGCTGGGCGGCCAGCTCGCCCTGGCGGCGGGCGAGGGCGTCCACGATGCCCCGGTGCTCGGCCAGCGATTGCTCGATGCGCCCGCTTTTGAACAACGAGTGGTGGCGGTTGAGTTTCATGACCTTGCGCAGGTCGGCCACCATCTGGCTGCGCCATTTGTTGTCCGACCAGGCCAGCAGCTGCAGGTGAAACGCTTCGTTGATGGCGAAAAAGCGGTCGCGGTCGTGCATGGCCGCCTCCAGCTCGGCCTGCTGGGCCTGCAGTGCGGCGATCTGCTCGTCGCTGGCCTGCTGGGCGACCACGCGCGCCGCGTCGGATTCGAGCAGGGCCAGCAGGTGGTAGACGTCGCGCAGGTCCTTCTCGGACACTTCGGTCACGTAGGCGCCCCGCCGCACCTTCATGGTCACCAGGCCTTCGGCTGCCAGCACCTTGAGCGCCTCGCGCAGGGGGGTGCGGCTGATGCCCAGCTGTTCGGCGATGCGCAGCTCGTCAATCCAGCTGCCCGGCTCGAGTTCGCGCGCAAAGATGCGCTGGCGCAGCAGCTCAGCGACTTCTTCGTACAGGGCGCGGGGGGCGAGGGACAGGGCGGACATGGGTGACAGCAGGTGGTTTGCCCCGATTGTAAGCCGGATACAATATTCTGAATCAATAATTATGAATCACAACACCGTCGGTCCTGTGGGCTCGTGTACTGACACAATCGGCCGGCTGTTGTTCTGTTTTGCACAAGGTGTCCGTCATGTCGAGCAAGCCCTCTGAATTCACCAGCGCCAGCCTCCAGGACTGGCAAAAGGCCGCCGCCAAGTCCCTCAAGGACAAGCCGCTGGAGAGCCTGAACTGGATCACGCCCGACGGCATTTCGGTCAAGCCGCTCTACACCGCCGAAGACACCGCGCACCTGCCGTACGCCAACACGCTGCCCGGTTTTGAGCCTTTCCTGCGCGGCCCGCAGGCCACCATGTACGCGGTGCGCCCCTGGACCATCCGCCAGTACGCCGGCTTCTCCACCGCGGAAGAATCCAATGCCTTCTACCGCAAGGCCCTGGCTGCGGGCGGGCAGGGCGTGTCGGTGGCGTTCGATCTGGCCACCCACCGGGGTTATGACTCTGACCATCCACGCGTGACTGGCGATGTGGGCAAGGCCGGAGTGGCCATCGACTCGGTCGAGGACATGAAGATCCTGTTCAACGACATCCCGCTGGACAAGGTCAGCGTGTCGATGACGATGAACGGCGCGGTGCTGCCGGTGCTGGCCGGTTATGTGGTGGCCGCCGAAGAGCAGGGCGTGTCGCAGGACCAACTCTCCGGAACGATTCAGAACGACATTCTGAAAGAGTTCATGGTGCGCAACACCTACATCTACCCGCCCGAGCCCTCGATGAAGATCATCGGCGACATCATCGAGTACACGAGCAAGAACATGCCCAAGTTCAACTCGATCTCGATCTCGGGCTACCACATGCAAGAAGCCGGCGCGAATCAGGCGCTGGAGATGGCCTTCACCCTGGCCGACGGCAAAGAGTACGTGAAGACCGCCATTGCCAAGGGCATGGACGTGGACGACTTTGCCGGGCGCCTGTCCTTCTTCTGGGCGGTGGGCATGAATTTCTACCTGGAGATCGCCAAGATGCGCGCCGCGCGCCTGCTGTGGTGCCGCATCATGAAGGGCTTTGGCGCCAAGAACCCCAAGAGCCTGATGCTGCGCACGCACAGCCAGACCTCGGGCTGGTCGCTCACCGAGCAGGACCCGTACAACAACGTGGTGCGCACCACCATCGAGGCCATGGCAGCTGTGTTTGGGGGCACCCAGTCGCTGCACACCAATTCATTGGACGAAGCTATTGCGCTGCCCACCGAATTCAGTGCCCGCATCGCGCGCAACACCCAGCTGATCATTCAGGAAGAGACCCACATCACCAATGTGATCGACCCCTGGGCCGGTTCCTACATGATGGAGAGCCTGACACAGGAAATGGTCGACAAGGCCTGGGCCATCATCGAAGAGGTCGACGCCATGGGGGGCATGACCAAGGCCGTGGACAGTGGCTGGGCCAAGCTCAAGATCGAAGCCGCAGCCGCAGAAAAGCAGGCCCGTATCGATTCCGGCAAAGACGTGATCGTGGGCGTCAACAAGTACAAGCTCGCCAAGGAAGACCCGATCGAGATCCTGGATGTGGACAACGTCAAGGTGCGTGACGGGCAGATCGCACGCCTCAAAGAGATCAAGACCAAGCGCGACAACGCGGCGGTGCAGGCCGCACTGGCCGCGCTGACCCGGGCGGCAGAGACCAACGAAGGCAATCTGCTGGACCTGTCGATCCAGGCCATCCGCCTGCGCGCCACCGTGGGCGAGGTGTCCGACGCGCTGGAAAAGGTGTATGGGCGCCACCGCGCCGACACGCAAAAGGTGACCGGTGTGTACGCTGCCGCTTACGACTCCGCCGAAGGCTGGGCCCAGCTCCAGAAAGAAATTGCCGAATTCGCCGAGCAACAGGGCCGCCGCCCGCGCGTGATGATCGCCAAGCTCGGCCAGGATGGCCACGACCGCGGTGCCAAGGTGGTGGCCACCGCCTATGCCGATCTGGGCTTTGACGTGGACATGGGCCCGCTGTTCCAGACGCCCGAAGAGTGCGCCCGCCAGGCGATTGAAAACGATGTGCACGCCGTGGGCGTGTCCACCCTGGCGGCAGGCCACAAGACCCTGGTGCCCGCCATCATTGCCGAACTCAAGAAGCAGGGCGCCGAGGACATCATCGTCTTTGTGGGCGGCGTGATCCCGCGCCAGGACTACGACTTCCTCTACGAAGCCGGCGTCAAGGGCGTGTACGGCCCCGGCACCCCGATCGTGGCCAGCGCCAAGGATGTGCTCGAGCAGATCCGCCAGGCCGTGGCCTGACCGTTCCCGGAATTGCGGCGTGACGCCTGACCATCTTCTGCAAGGCTTGCTGCAGGGCGCCGCCCCGGTGCAGCGCCGCGCCATGGCCAAGGCGATCACGCTGCTCGAATCCACACGCGCCGATCACCGCCTGCTGGCCGACGAATTGCTGACCGGCTTGCTCCCGCACACCGGGAAATCTTTCCGTCTGGGCATCAGCGGCGTGCCGGGCGTGGGCAAAAGCACCTTCATCGAGGCGCTGGGCCTGTACCTGATCGGGCAAGGCCACCGCGTGGCGGTGCTGGCGGTCGACCCGTCTTCCACCGTCTCGGGCGGCTCCATCCTGGGCGACAAGACCCGCATGGAACAGCTCTCGGTGCATCCGCAGGCCTACATCCGCCCCAGCCCGAGCAGCGGCACGCTGGGCGGCGTGGCCGAAAAAACCCGCGAAGCCATGCTGGTGTGCGAAGCCGCCGGCTACGACGTGGTGATCGTCGAGACCGTGGGTGTAGGCCAGAGCGAGACGGCCGTGGCCAACATGACCGACATGTTCTGCCTGCTGCAGCTGCCCAATGCGGGCGACGACCTGCAGGCCATCAAGAAAGGCGTGATGGAGATCGCCGATCTGGTGGTCATCAACAAGGCCGACATCGACCCCAACGCCGCGACCCGGGCCGAAGCCCAGATCACCAGCGCCCTGCGTTTGCTGGGCTTGCACGGCCTCCCCAGCGAAAAAAAGTGGGCACCACGGGTGGTGCAGATCAGTGCTTTGCTGGGGCAGGGCGTGGACGCCTTCTGGGCGGCGGTCGTCGAATTCAAAACGCTGCAGAGCGCCAACGGCCAATTCGCGCAGCGCCGCGAGAAACAGGCCCTGGCCTGGATGTGGGAACGCATCGAAGCCGGACTCAAGCAGAGTTTCCGCACGCAAGCGGGCGTTCAGGCCCTGCTGCCGCAACTCAGCCAACAAGTCAGCCAGGGGCAGGTGGCCGCATCGACCGCCGCCCGCCAGTTGCTTGGCGCCTACCAGGCCAAGGGCTGAACCGATTTTTCCATGGAGCAAGAGAGAAACCACCATGCAAGACATTCTTGAACAACTCGAACAAAAGCGCGCGGCCGCGCGCATCGGCGGTGGGCAAAAGCGCATCGACGCCCAGCACAGCAAGGGCAAGCTGACCGCGCGCGAGCGCATCGAGGTGCTGCTCGACGAAGGCACCTTCGAAGAATGGGACATGTTTGTCGAGCACCGCTGCACCGACTTCGGCATGGAAAACAACAAGATCCCGGGCGACGGCGTCGTGACCGGCTACGGCATGATCAACGGCCGCTTGGTGTTTGTGTTCAGCCAGGACTTCACCGTCTACGGCGGCGCCTTGTCGGAGACGCACGCCGAGAAGATCTGCAAGGTCATGGACCAGGCCATGAAGGTCGGCGCCCCGGTGATTGGACTCAACGACTCGGGCGGCGCCCGCATCCAGGAAGGCGTGGCCTCGCTTGGCGGTTATGCCGAGGTGTTCCAGCGCAACGTGATGGCTTCGGGCGTGATCCCGCAGATCAGCATGATCATGGGGCCGTCTGCCGGGGGGGCGGTGTATTCCCCCGCGCTGACCGACTTCATTTTCATGGTCAAGGACACTTCCTACATGTTCGTGACCGGCCCCGAAGTCGTGAAGACCGTGACGCATGAGGAAGTGACCGCCGAAGAGCTGGGCGGCGCGCTCACCCACACCACCAAGAGCGGCGTGGCCGACATGGCCTTCGAGAACGATGTGGAAGCGCTGCTCATGCTGCGCCGCCTCTTCAACTACCTCCCGCTCAACAACAAGGAAAAAGCCCCGGTGCGCAAGAGCGGTGACCCGATCGAGCGCATGGACCTGAGCCTCGACACCCTGGTGCCCGAGAACCCGAACAAGCCCTACGACATGAAGGAGCTCATCGTCAAGACGGTGGACGATGGCGACTTCTTCGAGCTGCAGCCCGACTACGCCAAGAACATCCTGATCGGCTTTGCCCGCATGGACGGCCAGACCGTGGGCATCGTGGCCAACCAGCCGCTGGTGCTGGCCGGCTGCCTGGATATCAAGAGTTCCATCAAGGCCGCGCGCTTTGTGCGTTTCTGTGACGCCTTCAACATCCCGGTGGTCACCTTCGTGGATGTGCCCGGCTTCATGCCCGGCACCAGCCAGGAGTACGGCGGCATCATCAAGCACGGTGCCAAGCTGCTGTATGCCTATGCCGAGTGCACGGTGCCCAAGATCACCGTCATCACCCGCAAGGCCTATGGCGGCGCTTACGACGTGATGGCTTCCAAGCACCTGCGCGGCGACGTCAATTTCGCCTGGCCCAACGCCGAGATCGCGGTGATGGGCGCCAAGGGCGCGGTGGAGATCATCTTCCGCGAAGACAAGAA
>Ga0315900_10000458_pt1 | contig 72440 bp, 123 predicted proteins | sample LakEriMetagenome_FD_203521 | JGI IMG/M metagenome (GOLD analysis project Ga0315900, IMG submission 203521) | Freshwater fungal communities from buoy surface, Lake Erie, Ohio, United States - Buoy 12 MA114 | ecosystem: Environmental > Aquatic > Freshwater > Lake > Lake biofilm | place: USA... | reverse complement strand
TCAGGTCCTCTAACTGTGACTCATTTAATCTTATGACTTTTTTCATATCTATAAATATATCATATATAAAAAACCCCCACTTTTATGTGAGGGATTCTTTTAATCAATTACATCTGTTAGATACTGTCCTTTACCTAATTTCACCTTATATAATGTCTGACCTTTGGGTGCTTCCATTTGATCCATCTCGTACATCCATGTGTCCCAATTATTATCTAATAATTTGACAAACGCATCGTTGTTTCCTCTATCTTTGTATCTTTGGATATACTCGTCTTTTAATGATCTATCAGGATAAACCAATACGAATGGTATCCCCTTCTTTAATAACGCATCTCTCACGTCCTTATGTGACGATACAAGGATCTTATCTACCTTCGGGTCCGCAATACTTCTCTCTATATGATCAATGTAGTTGTCAGGGAAATGTTTCTTATCAAACTTGGAGCTGTCACTATCTAACACATTTCTGTTTGTTGTGTTGAAGTATGTTGTTTTCCCACAGCCAGGGAATGCTGAATATACTTTTGTCATCATAATTATGCTTTTTCGTATGTTAATTCAAAAATGTCAGGTTTGCAAGGATAGAACTCACCCTTAACCCCTTTGATTATGTAGTCACCAGGACATACTATATGCCATCCCTCTAAAGTCGGGCAATTATTGTGTTGGGATGCTTTATTTCCACATTGTTGACAAATCCATTCTGTATCAGAATCTATTGGGTGGGTATTTGCTTCTGGAACATCTCCATTTTTCAACCATTGCCATGCGTCAATGATTACAGGTTTCTTTCTGTATTTCATAATTTATTTATTTTTTATTTAATGGTGGTGGTGATGCTTGTCTACCTTTACCATCACCTTTCTTTTTATTGCTTTTTGTCTTACCTTCCACAATTGGACTTGGTCTTTGAGGTTTTTTACTTGAAGTCCACATCAAATCATATAATTTATATTCTGTTTCATCATCACTAATTCTCTCACCATTTAATTTATGGACTTTATAAATAAAGTATAGTAAAGCAATACCAAATATAGTTAAACAAATTGTGTCAATTATTTCTTTCATCTTATTCTGATTAAAAGGTTAAAAACAAATTTCAAATGTGAATTTCAAGAAATGAAATGTTAATATTTTCCATTCTTTATGGTAACAAAATGTGGGTAAAATATACCAATTATCTTTACCCCATTTATCAATGTTTATTTCTTTCATCTTATTCTATTTTAACCTCTGAACAATCCTGCCCACATTAATAAACTTAAGTATATTCCTACCGCAATTAAAGATGCGAAAACATTATACGTTCCCTCCTTTTCTTTTCCATGCATATACGCATTGTACAATAATCCTATTGACCATATCACGATCAAAATAATTTCTGGTGTCTTCATTTTTTGTTCTGTTTTATTTATTTATTTAAAGGTAATCATTTAAGTTAAATCTTTCAATAATTTGTTTATAAATCTGTGTTCTATGTCTTACACCTAATGTATTTTTTTTTGTGATCCACCAATAACCAAATCCACTATCACCACTTGAACCAACTACTCTCCACATTTTTTGTCCATTCATAAAGTTAGGCATCCCACTCATAAAGTGAGGACATACATGAGCCTCAAATTTATAACACATATGATCTTTGGATCCATATTTAAAATCACCTAATTTTTTTGATTTGTCATTTGTCGCAAATCTATCGTTCTCAAAACCATACATTTGAACAATTAAATCATCAATATAAAGAGTCATCTTATTGTCAGTAAACTTATATGGCACTAATTTTGATTTCTTATAGAATGATTTTAGATCACCATCGTACATTATTTTAATATATCTATCTATACTACCAACCGCCTTGATAGCATTCTTGATCCCATGTTTATTGGCAATATTACTTAATATTTCTTGTATCATATCTTATCCGATTTTAGTAAATTCTCTTCCGCCCATAGTGGTTGAAGATTACTATAATGACATAACTTAATAACCTCATCCTCAGTTTTTCCTGACGATATCGGAATGATATGATCTATGTGCCACTCTCCGTGATTTTCCCACGTCATTCCTTCTTTAAACATTGACTCTATGTAGTTCTTAACAAAGTCCCACTCAGCCCCCAATATTTCATATGCTCTTGATTTCTTTGTGTAACCTTTTCTACTTAAACCTTTTCTTACGCAAACTCTCATAATTTGAATAAACCCTGTCATAGGATTCTCCCGTTCTTTTCTTCTCTTTCTCTTTACGTCCTTTGCTTTCCACTCAGCATAAAACTTTTGGTCCGTCTGTTTTCTTAACTTGTTTCTTTTGTACCTATCTTTGTTCTCACAGGACTTACATTGTTTCCTACCTCTATATTCAGAGATTGGTTTGGATGTCTTACAAGTGTTACATACTTTTTCCATAAGACAAAGATATAAATAATATTTGAACTACAAAACAAATATGAAAAAAAAATCCCCCATTGTTAGTGGAGGATCTTATTCACAGTTATCAAGTGACTCATAAAAGAAATCCCTTATTTTATTATCGTAGTTTAATTCTAACAGAAGATCGTATGTTATATTATATACTTCTTGCCACTTATCACTATTAAACAATACATCGTTTTCATAGTTTTTTATATCAAAAATCTTATCACTTGTAAATCTTACTATTTCACCCATTGCTTCATTTGTGTAATCTTGTACCTCATTACCGGACCAATACATACAAACATCTCTTGGATTTAGATTATTTATATAATCATCGGCAATGTATAATAACCTTCTACTTGTTAATCTATCGTTATTCTCATTTAAATTACCTTTAATTAAATTCTTATCAACCAAATAATTAAACAATGCCGTTGCCAATTTCTTACCGAACTTTATATCTGATGGGTAATGTGCTTTGGCCATTTGTCTCGAATACATAATGTCTTCCGCAATCTTAATGAAATCTTTTTTATATTTGGGATACATTTTACCTAACACCATGCTAACCAAGTTGGATTGTGTGGAGTGACCTGATGGATAAGAATAACCTGTGGTTGATTTTAATGCCGGATCCTTAAATGTTTTATCTAATTTAAACGGTCTTGGTCTTTTATAATGCTCTTTTAATATTAAAATAATATCTTTGGCTTCACCAATTAATTTCTTTAATAGTTTCTTATCATACTTAATTTCTTTCTCATCCAAAAAATCTGTAAAGTTCTCCAAGATATCATCTTTCTCTTTGAAGAATTTATTATTTAATTTAATTGATCGTAAGTATTTTATTTCTTTTTTGGTTTCTTCACTTTCGTTATCTGGTGGATCCTGATTCTTAAATTTTGACACGTCAAATCCTTTGAAGAAATTATTGTTGGTTTCTTCCCTTAAAATTAATCTTATTAAATCTTTCATATTATGATAAGTATCTATATCCTTCAACTCTATCAACCTTTTTTTTATATAACCTTGTGAACAGTTGTCCTATCATCTCGCTATCTAAATGTAAAAGATCTTTGTGTGGAAACATTTTATGTATTTTTTCGGCAAACCCCCATGTATATTCTAACCTTTTAAATTCAGGATAATATTTCATTACAGTACTATTACCGTCACTATTAAAACTTATTACACTAATTGTCTTATGACCTTCAGAGTTTATATTTTTGTGTGATTGTAATTTAAACATTGGGATGAGGTATCTTACAATAAGATCTATTCTTTTCTCTTCGATTGTAAGTTCTTTCTTTGGAAATAGTTTTCGTAATCTGTCAATTAAACCAACTTCTTCTCTTAATACTTTTTTTATATGTTCTTGTAGGTTCATTATTTTTTATTATAAAAATTATATAAGGCTTTAATTTTGTCCTCAAAAATATTTGAAACCTCCGTAACAAAATCAATTTCTTCTTGTTCAGGTAGATCTTCCCACCCAAGTTCATAATCATTCCACATAATCGCTTCTACCGCTCTTAAAGTTAAATCGTATTTGAATCCTTTATAACTTCCTGTTTCGTAATACACTTGTTGAGCATTAATCGGAAGTATTTTTTCTAACTCATCTAAATTAATTCTTCTATAAAAGAATTTTGATTCATTAATTTTTTCTCTACTATATTTTCTGAATCTTGATGGGTTTGATTTAACTGCCGACTTTGGAAATCTCATTCCAACACCTTGTCTTCTCGCATTTTTTAATGTTCTTGCATATTCATCGAGTTCTTGTTCAACACCATCTATTATATCTAACGTCTTAATGTTTGTTGCATCTTCTATAATTTTTGGTGCAACACCTTGTTCATTTGCTTCTTTCCACCTCATCGCACATAAACACCACTTATCACCAGGTTCTAACATATCTAAATTATTACCCATTGAATTGGTGAACTCTAAAAACTCTTCTGTAACTCTTGCGCAAACTGTATGACTTCCTGTGTCATCATCTCCTGTTCTACAATATCCGTCTCTATAAAAACCTGTCATTGGTTTTGTAGAGCAGGGTTTAAGTTTCTCACCGTAAAGATTCTTATCTTCGGTTATTTCTTCCCTTAATATTCTTTTTATGGATTCTTGTAGGTTTGTTATTTTTTTCCACATTAATATTGTTTTATATCCAAGTTCTTTTGCCGCTATAATTCTGTGCAGACCATCACCTTCTTGTGGTATTGGTGGGGTTTTATCAAAATTATCTTTAATACTTTCCAATCTCCATATTTCTTCTTCCGCATATTCAGGGTCAAAATCAATCAAATCTTGTCTTGTATATGGAAATTTATATAACGGATATTGTATAAGAACATATTGGTTATTATCATTACCAACTAACCCACCAGACAAATCATCTAATTTACTACCATCAATAACGTCCCCTAACTTATATTGATGATAATGGGTTCTTTCTTTCTTTTTTTCTTCCCTTAATATTCTTCTTATGGATTCTTGTAGGTTCATTATTTTTGATTATAATAGTTATACAATTCTTTAATTTTGTCCTCAAATATATCCGATACTTTTGTAACAAATTCTGTTTCTTCTTTCTCTGGTAATTCATCCCATCCCATATCATATACATTATCCATAATTAATTCCACCGACTTTAATGTTAAATGAAATTTGAAATCTTCATAATTATTTGTTTCATAATACATTTGATGAGCAAAAAATGAAAGTATTTTTTCTAAGTCATCTAAATCAATTCTTCTATAAAAGAATCTTGAATTATCTATCTCTTCTCTTAATATTCTTTTTATGGATTCTTGTAGATTATCATTTTTTAAAACAATACACCTTTCATTGAAGTATTCAGTTAATTCATCATATTTGTAATCAAGAATGTAGTTCTCAATATCCGCTCTTTCAATACCTTGTAATTCTTCTACATCAAGTAAAAACCATCTAATTTCATCTAATACACCTTCCACAAAATGGTCAGAAGAATTATAATCACACGGATACATATTTTGTAACATAATATGTATTACCCTATCAATTAAATGAGTTCTTCTTTTTATATTTACCGGTATGTTTTCTTGTGGGTTCATATTATTTCTTTATTTTTACACAATTTGGGTATCTTTTACCAAACATAGTTTTCATACCCTTCTGAGTGTATCCTTTCCAACATCTTTCTTTTAATTCTGTATTTTCGTATAGTTCATCATCTTCATCTTCTTCTTTGTGTAATCTATAATATTTAATGATCATACCACTATATTCATCCATCAAATAATCATAAAGTTCACGGTGTAAAGAATAGTTATTATCATCACTAATAGTAATATTGTTTTCATCAAAAATATAATCCGATACATCCATTACAACATCATCCACAAAACTATCATAACGAGCATAATCTTCAAGATACTTATCACCCATAACAACACGTATGATCTTTCTAATCTCAAGATCATCTAAATCTTGACTAAATCTCCTTCTTAAACTAGGATTAATATGACCTTCAGTAACAACATTACCTAAGTTATCGTATTTTATTTTTTCAGAATCTATAAATATTTTTACACCTTTAGCACTACTAGCAAAAGCGGGTGTCCAAGAAGGATTAACTTTAAAAGGAAATAATTTATCCATTTCGTCAGTTATAACTCTATCATACCAAGTATCAATATTAGAAGCATTTGATTCCGTTTCAAAATAAACCCTAAGGATTAAATTACCAGTTTGAGAAATTCTTTTTTCTATTTTAACCACATCAAGATCTTCAATTTTTGCAGAGTTAATAAAATTTCTAACTAATCTTTCTTGAACATCCACGTCATTAAAATCAAGGTTTAATATCTTACCTAACTTTGAAATACCTCCAACCGCTTTAGATGCCGCCCATATTCCTTGAGTTTCAATTAACTCTTCAAGTTTTGTTTGTAACGAAGTTTCCTCCTTCAATATTCTTTTTATGTTTTCTTTTAATCTCATTTTAATGTCGGTAAATTGATATATTCCCACCTCTTAATCTTTGATTACTATCAAATTTTATTTCTTTAGGTAAATGTTTATCTAAATATATATATGACGCCATCTCAACAAGATCACCTCTATATCCGTCGTCTTTTATTAATTTTACTAACTTATCCTGAAATCCATAATCAATATGAACCTCCCCATCTCTTTTTGATATCATATATGCTATTTCATCAGCATCTTCATCAACGTGAAGAATATAATCTTTTAATATTTCTGTTAATATAAGATGATTTGCTAACAAAAAATTATACACCACCCTCACATTCATTTGATCTTTTTTTGGTAGGTCTTCAAATCTTTCTCCTGTTTTTCTTTTTGTTATTTCCTCCATTAAAATATCATTCTCATTATTGTATTCAACATACTTATCCATAATGTAATCGTGAAATAATTGATGTAACCCTTTATGAATACCATCATAATCAAAATTAACGGCGCCATCATCTGATAGATCCGAATGGAAGTCATCCATTGTTGCATCTAAAACAATACGTTCAAATGTGTTACCATCCATTTCTTCTCTATCTCTAAACCCATTAACAAATTTAATTGAGTCGTTTATGGCTTTAATTATATCTTCACTATTAATTCTTCTTTTTAAATAATTTAATGGAGATTTAGTATTTTCATATATATTTGACTTATTTTGTATTTTTGTAATGATTTCCTCCACTCTTTCATATGGATATCTCCCTTCAGGATCCCCAAATTTTTTAATGGGAACACCATTAATTTCACTTAATGTAACATAAGATGAATCTCTAAACTCATTACTTTCATTCGCAACAACTTCTGAGACACCATCATGAACAATAGCATCAACTAAAAAAAGTTTAAATATATTATTTTCTTCTTCAGTTAACTTACTTTCATCATATATAAGATTTATAACCCCCCAATTATTTGTTTTCCATATATTATTTTCTTGTCCTATAATTTTAAATGGTAATACTAACCTAACGATAACTTCATTATTAGGATGATATCGGACTTCAAGTAATCCTTTTTGTCTTTCAATCTTATTAATAATTTCATCGTTATCTTTGAATACTTTTTTTAAATTATTAATCCCACCAACTATTTTGGCACCAGTGAATAATCCCTTTTTATTTATAATATCAAGTATACCTGATCTATAATCTTTGGTCTCTTCTCTCAATATATGTTTGATTAATTCTTTCACTATCTATAAATATATTTATAAACCCTTATTGGTACGGTACAATTGTATAATTTATGATATCACCATATGTTTCAATCCATTGTATACATTCTTCATATGTTGAGTTTTCCAACATAATGTTTCCTGTTGATATTTCTATTACATTATACATATCCTTTAATAAAATTTAAGTGTTAATGTTTGTGTGGCAGCACCTACTGTTGACCCAATACCACCCCAGTTACTGTTATTTATAAATGGTCTTAATGCTGCGGTACTACTACCACTACAAAGTGCCACGTTTGCGAACTCAACAGCTCCGTTAATAGCACCACCAGATCTACAAGTACAACACCCAACATTCCAAGTCACACCACTAATTGTTACCGCCAATGTAACTCCTGTTGTTCCAGTACGTAAAGCATTTGCAATTTGTTGAACTTTGACGGCATCTGTAATCCCTGTATATCCTTGACCATTAGAGCTTGTAAAATCAAATTTAGTATATGTTCCTGTTAACTGTGCTCTAAATGTTGTCCAAGCATTTTCTATTGTTGTTCCAGGTGCCACCCCTGATGTAAATGTTTGTAAGAATGTTACCGCCGAAGATGGTGAAGGGGATGTTGATGGGGTTATTGTATTGGTTGGTGTAACTGTTGGCGTAATTGTATTGGTTGGTGTAACTGTTGGTGTTATAGTTTTTGTTGGAGTTGTTGTATTGGTTGGTGTTATAGTTTTTGTTGGAGTTATTGTATTGGTTGGAGTTATTGTATTGGTTGGAGTTACAGTTATAGTTGGAGTTACAGTTATAGTTGGTGTAATGGTTTGAGTTGGTGTAGGTGTTGGACTAGTGTCAATCCAAGAATTCCAATACCCATTTGAATCTAAATAACTTTTACAATCGTTCCCGTTTGTAAATGACTGCCCAAAAACTGTATTAGTTAAATTTACAAAAGAATCCTCTGTTTTTAATTTGGATCTTAAAAATCGAATGTAAGCAGGATCATTGTCGGGATTTGGTTGGTTACCATTTAAATTTGGTCTACATATTATATATCCCAAATCTTCATCAGGACCATTCCACCATCTTACACCACCAACACCACCAGGATAGTCCAAAGGATCTACACCAATTGCAAGATCACCCAATTGTATTGTCCCCGATATTGTGGATCCCGTATTATATGCAAAAGGTCTCGCTGTTGACAAAATTTATGAATTATAATTTTTATTAGGAATCAGAAATAATTTTTTATTATAATCATCACTGTTTAATAATCTTTCTAAATTTTCCTTACAGGTTTTCTCATCAGTAAAAAAACTTGTTACATAAATATTATTTGTGTTAAACACTTTTTTAATTTCCGATTGAATTTTTTCTTCAAGAGTTTTAGTCATTACCCTATTATATCGGAACATTACAATTATTATATTTTCAGATAATACAATAGACGTAAAGCAAACAGAATCCGGTAAAGGTCTCAACGAAATATATTTTTTTAAAGGGTTTAAATACTTTTCTATATTTGTACTTTTTTCGGTTTCTTCCCTTAAAATATTTCGTATTAGTTCTTTCATCTTATATAAATATATGAAAACAAATTTGTTTGTTTAGAAAAAATAACTATATTTGTCCCATGGAAAGAAAATTATTTGAGCATATTGTTATGTCCGTATGTAAATCGGAATCCAAAACAAAAGCAGTTATGAACATTGTTTATGGTAGATCAACACACCAAGACAAAGAAATTGGTTCGTTTAAAAAATGTCAAAATAAACATTTTTATCGTAAAGAATTGATTGAATGCCCTTACTGTGAACCTACCGTAACAGAACCTAAGGAATCATCTAAAAAACAAGAACTCATTGATTCATTAGATTACCTCAAGAAAAAAGAATATAAAACAGATAAAGACAAAGAATCTATTTCTGTTATACAAGCAATTTTAAATGGAATGAAATGATATCCAACAAATTAAAACAGTCATTTTTATCTTTTTTAAAAATGGTAAGTAATGGTCGTATTATTTCCATTGAATCTATGGTCCTCGAATACCCTGAACAAAATATGAGGTCTTTTAGGTACGCACAAAGAATAGGTGATAGGATAATTTTTAATGAATGTAATTCTATGGTAACAATAAAAGTAATTAGCGTACATCCCATTTATACTGATGAGCTTGTAGACATTGGTCATAAGTTTCGTTCCACATTCAAACCTCAATTACACGATTGTGGTATTAAAATTGTGTGTGATATGGAGTCCGGTTATTTTTGTTAATTTACTTTGTATTCTCTAATATCAACAAAATTTAACATTAACCCAAATTTTCTACCAATTTGAGTTACAAAATCACTTATACCTTCACCTATTTCATATTGCATATCAAAATAAGTTGCCATATCGTCAATTTCATTTTGTCCTGTAACTATACTATATGTTTCTCCTGAATCTGCATCATCCCATACTCCTTCAACAATAAAGTATGATCCTTTTAATTCTCTTTTGTTATTAATATCAACATTTAAAAGTTTGAATTTAAAGTCAAAAGATATTCTGTCTTGAATTTCTTCACTGTCAGAAGCATTAAAGATTGTATTCTCTAAGTAATTAATAAACTCATTTGTCTGATTTTCTTTACCACCCATGTAATCAACATAGTATTCCCATATACGGCGTCTTTTATCTTCTGGTCTATAAAGACCTAATTTTTTAAGAAGACCTTCATCATAGAACGCAACACCTTGTTTTTCCTTTTGTTGGTCCCATATCTTAAAGAAAAAGTTTTTCAACTTATCTTCAGTTTCTTCTTTTAATATTTTCTTAATTAAACTTTTCATACTATCCCCACTCTAAATATATTTGATCAACATTAACACCAAAAGAATCAATAATTTCAAACATGAAATCTTGTATCAAATCTTTTATTTCTTCATCTAACTCCCACCATAGTTCATCACTAATTGAATCGTGATCCATTAAATCAAACTCTTCACCTGAGAATACGGTTACATTTCCTTTTATAATGTCAAATGACGCATAACATTCAACTTCCCCATTACCCATAGTTGTTTGATCAAAAAAAACATCAACTATTTTAAATACAAAATCATATCCACCAACATTTATTTTATGTTTTTGAATGTCGTCAGTACTAAATGTTTGACCAATAAAAAAGTTTTTAACATTTCTTTCTAACTCTTCTTGACCACCCATATATTCCGTATAGTAATTACGGATCTTGTCTTCTTTTTTTAATAATCCTAATTTTTGAAGTGTCTTTAAATCAAATTTTGGTGTTTGACCCCCATTTTTTTTACTGTCCCATAATTTAAAAAAGAAACTTTTAAGTTTGTCTTCCTCACTTTCATTAATCATTTCTTTCTTCCTTTTAATGATATATTTTTGAGCATATGGATAGATGTATCTAATGACGGACCAAAAGTCCTTAGAATCGTTCTCAAATCCACCAATTTGCTCAACATCTTTTATGTTATACTCCCAATCTTTTATTTCGTGCTTTATAACACTTTCCATTTTCATATTTTCATCAAATTGGATCCACCAAGTTAAGTCATAATTGGTATCGCTCTTTATGACAACTTCAAATATTTTCCCAAAGTTATCCCAATATATTGATTCAATTCTTGTATGTTTTAACCAAGGATCTTCAAATTTTCTGGTAACTTTATAATAATTTTCTTCAATCTCACGTTTAAGTTTCCACATATACATTTGTATATCTGTCATCTCTTCTCTTAGAACATTTTTGATAAGTGGTTTTAATGATCCCTCCATTTGACGTTTATGAACATTCCATTGTTCCATCACAGTAAAAACAACAAAAATTTTATACTTGTTTTTTATATAATCAGTAATCATTACCAATTCATTCTCAAAGTCCACCCAAGCAGATGCACTAACAAAATCAATATCTACCTCAACATCAAACATTGGGATGTTGCTTAATTTTTTAATTGGGGTGATTTTTTTTACGGTAATTTTATCAATTTGTTCAATGTTTTCACAAGCCTCAAATGATATATAATCAGGAAAATTCTCACTATCAAAATTACCACATATATTAATTAAGTCCTTTATTGAGGAATCAATTATTTTTTGTATGGTACCATCCATAGCCCCTTCGTTAACAGGTCCTCTTCCTTCTTTTCTTGCACTGTAATAATAACTTTTTAATAATGGATCATAAACATCAATCATATATTTAATGAAATCAGTCACCTCATCTTCAGGTACGGTATCCAAATCAATTTCATATTTATAGTGGAGATAGTTTTCTAATGTCGCTTGGACTAATTTCCATTTGAACTCTTCTAAACTTTTGGAATCATAATAGATATACATAATACCCTGTCTCATCATTTTTTCAAATTTATGATGATCTATTCTTCTTCTAAAGAATGGTGGAATATTATGGTCACTACTCATATAGTATATAAATACTTTGAGTAATGAAAAATAAATTATTTTTGTGTGGTTTTACTTACAGATCCGTAAGCATCACAATTGGTATGTTTTGATGATTTACAACTTACAATTGTAATCATAACTAATACTATTAATATTAATCTTTTCATTCTGATCTTAAAAATAAAAATGGTTCATAAGTTTCCTTGTAATAATTTCCTTTCATACGTCGGTTACTTTCTTTGTCCATATACCCAACCATATATGTCCTGTTAATTAAATCCGATTCTTGTTTTTTAAGATTTTTAATTTCTTCCTTTAATTCAATTAAATGATCTTTAATCTCATCGGATAATAAACTTTCTTTTTCTTCAATGAGTTTAATAATTTTTTTAGTAATAGTTCCCATATGATTAGATTTATAAATAAATACAACTATAGTAAAGTATCTTCACACCAGATAGGAGTTTTTTCTCCCACATAGGATCCAACAACATTATAATAATAATGCTCTAAGGCATCTTCCACATCCATTCCCTCACTCACAAATATATCAATACATTTACTCTTTGAGTATATAAGTCGGAATGAACCTTCATCAACACCAATGATTGCATCATCAAGCCCATCCGCCTTTAAAAATTCCTCATCAGGATAATTCTCAATGATTGAATCTAACATTGGGTAATTGGATACATCAGAATAAAATGGTAATAACTTAGCAACATCACAATCAATAATATCAAATTCACTATCACCTATTGCGATTGTTTCAATTACAAATTCAACTTCTTTTCCGTGAACAAGTCCTTCATTATCTTTACTTGAAGGATGTAAAGGAAGATCAAAAAATATTGGTTTAAATGAATTAACCGTGTCGGCAAATCTAACAACAAAACTACCATCAGGTAATTGTTTTAAGTATCCTGTTAATAATTCTAACATAACTTATTATTTTATTTTTAAAAGGATTGAAAAAATTAAAATTACAAGTATTGCACTAATCCATAACGGTGAAGTAACCCACCACCAAGACCAATCAATATAATTTGTAAGTTTTAAAACTAAAAAGATTAAAAATAGGATAGTTGTTAAACTTAGACCTCCACTACTACTATTATTATTACTCATGTTGTATGTTTTAGTTAATAATAAACATTTCTTTTTAATAAATCAAATATCAGAATCACTTCTATTATCTTCAAACCATTCATACATTTCTTTTCTAGCAAAATGTAATGCTTTTTTAGTGTAGTATTTAATCGCAGAAAAATAGTTTTCATTATAGAAATCAACTAACTGTTGAACTGTTTTAAATTTTTGATCTATTGTCATATAATCATTAAATTCAAATTCATTTTCATATTGTTCCGTTTCATTTCTATAAAAATCTATTGATATTGGTAGTTCTTTATTGTCATCCCAAAACATTGTGGCATAACCCGTCATTGCCTCATTTTCATCAAAATAAATTGAAAAGTTCCAAGTACCAACAAACGAATCAAATGAAAGATGTATTTTAACTTCGTCATCCTTATAATATGACGGTAGTGATTTTTTATTAAAAATATAATATTGTAATATTTCTCTACACTGATAAGTTGAAAATGATTTTATTCTTTCCAAACTCAACTGATGATCACCAGGTAAAATAACACTTGGTTCAATGAACTTGTCCGCAGCCTTAACTGATAATCCAAACTTTTTTATTGTATCAACAATTCCAATACGATCAACAGATTTTGCAATCATCTCTTTTGTCCTCTCAAAACTATTTTCAGATAATACACCTATTTTATTTTTTAAGAATTTCATTTCTTTAATATAACCAGCCAACGGATTTTTTATATCCATTGGTAAATTCTCAATCCATTCCTCAATTTCAAAGAATCTTTTTAAAATCTGATTAACCGATTCATCCATAAATTCTTTTGGTACTGTTGGACTCTCAGTTATCACATCATTATTATATGATAATTTTTCGGTAACCTGTTTGTTTGCTAACCTATAAATATGTTCAAATAATTCATCCCCACCATCTTCAAATGATAATGGGATTTCAAATCTTAATCCAATTGCATATCTGTATCTTGGGTTTTCATTTCTTGAACCACCCATTTTGTATTCATAATAATAAAGTTCAAGAACCGTGTTGTATTGTTTGAATTTAAGTTCTGTAGGTGGATCCGTCTTATAATTAACGTATTCAACGTTTTGATTATAAGTAACGTTTTGGAATTGTATTCTAAGATCACCATCTCTTTCATCGGTAACGGATGTTTCAAGATGTTTTAAAAAGGGAATTCTTTTTTTAAGGTATTCTTCGGTTACTTTAATTCCACTATCTCTAACCTCATTGATTGAATTATAGTTCTTCCAAAACTTTTTTAGTTCAGTTTTATTGTACTTATTTTCTTTTGAATCCCACCCACAAGAATGACAAAGATCTGGGTGCTCATCATCTTTTTCTTTAACCCAAGAATGATCACATTTAAGACATTTTATTTTACCCTCAATAAGTAATTTTGCTTGTGTTTCAGTAATAATGATTTTCATTTATCAATTTCTTTGGTTACTTTATCTTTCACCATAAATATCTTGTATTTTGTATTTGACGGATATATTAATAAATCAACCTCTTTATATTTCCCCCAATTACTATCTTTCATAAACTTATCAACCTGATTTTGAGTTGTCTTTGATTGTACGGTATAAATTTTATCTTTTCCTTTTATGATAAAATCAATTGAATAGACCATGTCAATATAATCACCATTACCACCTTGGTATATAACCTCATAACCAATCTCAGTTAATCTTTTTACTATATCATCCTCCAATTTCTCACCCATTGCACTAGTTCGTTGTATTGCTTTAGTAAACTTAAGTAGTTCCTGTGGAGATTTTAAATAGTCATTAAATAATTGAGGTAGTTTGTGTTTATGTTTAAGTAAAACATTTTTAGTTTCAATATCAGATGATTTACCTATCAAACTTTGGATAATGGTTTTACTAACAACACTATTGTTGTTATATGATCTTATAAGTAATTCCGTCAATAACTCCGCTAAATCATAATAATTGGTATTTAACTTATTGACGTAGTGCCATTTACCCTTTGGATCAATGTTTCCATTCTCATCGGTATATATTAATGTTCTGTTTGATAAATTATCAATGAAATTATTATATTGAGATTCTGTTATCTTTCCATTAGATCTTAAAACATTCGCACCAAAAATATGTTTATTTTTCTCTTCTTCACTGAGTTTAGTTTCAAGTGGTTTAAGTATAACATCAATAACTTTTTGTAAGCCCAAGAATTTTTCATTATACAACCAATATGTGAAACTACTCAATCGGTTTTGTATTTTATATCTGTATTTTTCTACCATTAGATTATTTTAAGAAGACAAATATATAAATAAAATTTCAATAAAAAAACAAAACCCCCAAATCTTTTTTAGAAATGGGGGTTTATTAGTTATTTTCTATTACTTAATATCACTTGATTCAATCAATGTATAAGTAAAAGAGTTTCCGTGTTTTTCACGAGCCTTTCTACAGATTGCCATAAATTCATCAAAATCTTTTGATCTTTTGAATACTTGACATCCTTCAGACCAGTTTTCAACATAAGTTGAATCAGCACCTGCTTTGTGAATGTTAATACCAAACACACCTTCAGCAATTTTTGTTTCATCATAAGTTAAATCACGATTCGGATCACGATAAACTTTAACATTTTTTGCTTGTCTTAATGCTTCGTATTTTCCTTGGTGTAACCCAATTGTGTGAGATCCTCTGTATTGACCCTCAACAAGACGAGCAACTCCAGCCTTATTGTGATATTCCATCACTCCTTTTTTACCAGGATCTGTTGTCGCCGGCCATTCGTGGTATTTCCACACACCTGTTTCATCTTTATAACTTACTGTTAATAAGTCATCAAACGCATTTGTTACTTTTTGACCTGTAGCGGCGTTTCTTATTCCAATTATGTTTACATCAAACCCTTTGTTATTAGTGTCCTCAAAGTAAACGTAACCTTTGGCTTTAACGGCAGCCTCAACCTGTTCTCTTGTGTATCCCATATTTATTTGTTTTATTAATAAATATGTCTTTACTTTAAGAATTCACACTTAAAGTTTTTTCAAATCCAGTCCAACGCCATTCTTTTGATCTCATATAACAACTTACTATTATTCTTGATTCATTAACTTCTATTGTCCCATAAGATCCTTCTTCCGTATCCCATCCTGTAAATTTTTCTTCAAGTAAATCAGTGAAAAAACGATAATATGGTCTTACTAATCCAGGGACAGCATTTCTATCACCTCTAAGAGCTTGAATATCTAATTCTCTATCACCCCAACCTCCCCAAAAATCAAACCTAAAATTTTTAACATTGTCTTCAATCATATCTTCCATTAACCTTTCACTATTTCTAAAAACACCATCGTACTCTTCTTCAATAACAAAATAAGCAAAATCACGGATATTTATTTTTTTTTGATCAGGATAAATAGTAACTAATGGAGAGTGATAGTCATCTTCATCATTATTATCATCTAAATGTCTAATCATTTCTTCCCCATACATTTCTAATATTTGTTTAATTGGTCCTTTAAACATACCTATCATTGGAATTGCCGGGATTGTTTTTCCTTCCTTATCAATTTTAGAAATGTGTTTAGATATATTTGTAACACGATTTAATTCCATTTCGGCAGTAATCGCACACTCACCAACTTTTTTGGTATAAATAAATAAAGGTTTTAAATCATTTAATAGTTTTTCCTCCATTTTAATTCAAATCTTTTTCTGTTATTTCAATTCGTAAATCGCTTGGGACCCATTCTCTATCATACCACTCATGTTCAATTTCCATAGTTTGTCTATTAATGATAAATTTACCACTAGATCCTTCATTTATTTCCCAACCACCAAAAGTATTATTTAACTTTGTATATAAGTAATTTTCTAAATCATCCGATAACCTATATTGATTACCTTCATCGTCATATCCATCATCGTCAATATAACCATCATCACCCCCACCAGAATATTTAACTACAAGATCATCTATTTTATTGTCATCTAAAAAGGATTGTACTTCAGGATCCTCAATAACATCATATTCATCTGAAGAACCCTCACTTGTTTGTTCTTCAATATCACTAGTAATGATTATTTTTCTTTCAGATAACGAAACATTAATATTAACTCTATAATACTCAGAATCCCATTCATTACTCGATCCATCCCATATTTCTTTACCATATTTTTCAATTAACGTATCAAACAATTTTATAAATTGTTTGGGGATTGGGATTTGTTTATAATCCCCATTTTTAGTTGCTTGAAAATCTTCGTCCCAATAGTCAACGTGTGATCCATCCATTGTCATTTCAGTCCATATTCTATCAACACCTAAATTTCTCATGTAGAGTAATAATGATTCAAAATATTTTTTCATAAGTTTTTTATTATATAAATATGTTAATCATCAAATTTAAGATCCAATGTTCTTGTCATCCACATGGGTTTTTCTTTACTTTGAATACCTTGAATCCATTCTTTTGCCGTTGGGATATAATCATAACAATCTTCCTTAACGTGTTGTTCCCCCACGTATCTTGTATAAACAACTTTATCATCACTATTAATAAATGAATCGCCAAATATTTTTTCCATTTCAAAAATACCCTCAGAATGGTGTCTAAACATTCTATGATAAGAATGACCGACCCATGCTTTTGTTTCATCCATCCAATTATGTAAATGAATATAATCTTCAACCTTCCCACCAAACTTTTTGACGGAACTTTTTGCGTGTAATAAAGGATGTGCCATAAAAATACTATTTACCTTAATTATAAAAATAATTACATAATATTAAATAAATGATATTTTTTATTTTAATCGGTATTTATATATTATGAGAGATTTATTACGAAAACTATTAAGGGAATTTGAAGAAGAGAACGCTTTTACAAAAAAAGAATCATTATTTTTTAAATTTCTTAATAACTATAAAAAATCACCTAATGCAACCTCATCAAAACTTGGTGATTTTATGTTAAAAAATATGAAATCATTTGGTCTTGATCCATCTGAACATACTCATTATTTTAATTTATATACTCAAAATTACAGAGAAGATGGTAGATATGATTTAACTAAAAAAAGTGAATTAAATCAATACCATAAATTAAAATCTCAAAGAACATCTAATCAAAGAGCAGGAGATTTAGTTAGAGAACTAAAACCATTTAAAGGTTCAAACTTACACGCAGAATGGGAAAAAGATTATAAAGGCGATTGGGCTTATATTGTTTATTCTTGGAATTGGTATCCAATATTTATGTACAAATATAGAAGATGGTTTGAAGTTGATAACAAATATTCATCATCAACCAGTAAACATATGTCTCAATCCAACCCAACAAGATACAATAGTTCAATTGGTAAAACAATGATTATCGTATCAAGAAATGAAATGAAAGATCTTAAATCAGGTAATGAATCAGTAGATAAAGTTATCACAAATAAAAATGAAAAGTTTATTAATACAATTGAAAAACAACTTAATGAATTCAAACAGGTAAGATTAGGTTGGGATCCAAGAGTAAGGGTTGGTTTTAATTTTATGAGTGTTAATATTGAAGACGGTAATCCTGTGATTGACGTTGAAGTTGTAACAGTCGATAAAATGAATGGTCTTAAAATTGATAGAGAAGCGGGTAATTTCTTCAGAGATGAAATGATGGGAGTAACAAAAGAATATGTTACCGATCTAATGAAAGATTATATTTCAAGGTACTCATCGTCCGTATTAGGTAGAGATGTCTCAAGAGATATTGTTGTTAATGTCTCGTATCTTGACAATCCAAATATTAATTAAATAAAAAAGTCGGACTTTCATCCGACTTTTTTTTATTTCCCAATCATATGGTACTCCATCATTTCTTTAGCCTTTTCTACAGCTAAATCTTTTGTTTTAAACCCTTTCTCTTTTAACTTCTTTGCATGATAGACATTATACACTGTAGATGCAACTTCAGTTAAGTTTCCTCTACCAGCAACTTTTCTCATTGAGTCAGATGCATAAATGTCATAAAATCCTACTTTACAAATGTAACGACCTTTTGTTGTTCCTTTTCCCATTTTTTAAAATGATTTAATTAATACTTCAACAAAGATAACAATTTATTTTTAATTGGTCAAACAAAAAAATAAATTATTTTAAAAATTTAAGTTTATACACGGTAGAGTTAATTAATTCCTGAACGGTATCAATTTGATTTTGGATATAGGAATCTTCAACTGATTCTCTATTTTCCTCAATTACTTTTAATAATTCCATAAAGTAATTAATGGTTTTCTTTCCGTTAGAGTATTGTTCCATATCATATGATTTATAATTTGTAATAAGACCGTATTTACCTTGATATGACTCAACAATTCCATCAACTAACGCATCAATGCCTTCGTAATATCCTTGTAATGCTTTGTGCTCAGAATATGACTTAGTTTGTAAATGAAATACGTGAACTTGTGTTTGAGAATGTAACAAACGACAAACCATTTCACAGAATTCATCATTGGTATTGTCGTTGATATCATCATCTTGGGTATCGTTATCTTCATCGTCATTATCGTCCTCATCCTCTAAAGTATCGTCTTGCTCATATAAGCCACGTCTCTTTAGTTCTTCAAAAACTTTTTTAGTTAAATCTTTTTCTTCCATAATATTTATTTTTAATTATAAATATCAACTAAATTTTATTTTTCCACCAAATCTTTGTTTTCAATAATAATCAAATTACTATCAAACGTTAAATCTAACTTCTTTATTTCTCTCTCAATTTCAGGATATTTGGTCCACACTGCCACACCTTCATTCTCAGGACTGTAATCGTTATCAACTAAATATTGAACCACAGTATCTTTTTGAAGTGTGATAAATCCGTGAGCAAAATATCTTGGGACATAAACCTCATCCCCTTCATTCATCTCAAAGAAAAATACTTTTTCATAATCTTCAGATACTGTTCTAAGATCAACAACAAAGTCCAATATCTTACCTGAGATGACTTTAATTAACTTGGCCTGAGCGTATTCATTCTTTTGGAAATGTAATCCTCTGAGTGTAAATTTTTGGGGATTTGTACTAATATTACTTTGAACCCAATTTTTATCAAGTTTAGCCAGATCTAAAGGACTAAACGTACCTCGTTTATCTTTAAAAATTTTATTCTCAATAAATTTTGCCTTTTCCATCATAAAAATTCAATTTCATTTGTTATCGGATTCCAATCTATATTCCAAGGTAAATGAGCGTAAGCATATCTTTCATTAAGAACCGAAGCGTTGAAGAAGTGAGTTTGCCCATTGTAGAAATGACCATATCCTGTATGAATGTGTCCACATATATGAATTTTTGGTTTAATCTGTCTTATTTTTTCTATAAGTAATTCACACCCAAGATGTTCCCCTCTTCTACCTTCAACATCATCAAGAAAACCCCAAGCCGGTCCATGAGTAATTAAAATGTCAATGTCCTCAGGAATCATATCCCATTTTGATTTCAACTCATCACCATTTCGGGGTAAATTGAATGCCCAATTATAAAACTCAGGTTGCCAAGGACTACCCCAAATTTTAGCAGTTTTTACATTTACATTATGTGGATCATCATCTCCAACGGTAATCCAATCATCTTCAAGATAATCAATTGTTTTATAACCCGTTAAAAGACCTTTAATTTTCTCACTGTTATTTTGAAATCCCCAGTCGTGGTTACCACTAATAAAAACTTTATGATCATAGTTATTTAAACCATCAAACCATTTTGCAAAATTTTCAATCTCATGTTGATAACCCATAGAACTAAGGTCACCAGCGTGAATAAGTAGATCACCACCAGGTAAGTCATCAGTAATTCTATTGTGATGATTGTGAGTATCTGATATTATAGTAATTTTCATTTTACAAATATAATAATTATTTTTTTAATCTAATTTCTATGTAAAAATTAAAACATAAAAAGGTTCCCATACCAATTAAATGTTTATCATAAACCCCAAAAGTAATTCCTAAACCAATCCCTTTAAAGGTATCAACAAAAAATCCAAATCTATCATTCATAATTTAATCCATTTATTATCATAGTTTAATGTAAACGAACCAATGTGTTCTTTATTCCATTGACTCGGTTCAACTAATGATAGAAATGTTGATCTATTTTGTCCATAGTACAAATGATAAGTTTCACCAACAACAGGTTCAAAATTAAACTTAGAATTATAAACGATTTCATTCCATTTAAATTCTTCCACCAATTCATCATATTGTTTCTTTAGTGATTCATATCTATTATTGAATTCCTTATTAACTTTTATTACTTTAGAATTTTTCCAACTTTCAATATTGTCCACCTTTATTGATGGTGCACCCACATTTGACCCATACGGTAATAAACCCGGATTATCCGCAACATTGTCAGGTTTCTTACTCATCAAAAAGTTTCTAACTTATCTTTAATTTTTTTAATAAGGTTTTCGTCCGTAATCATTTCAGAATTAAGTATCTCATTTAATAAGTTTTCTGTCTCTAACTTTCCCTTAACTTTAACTCTGTGCCTTGCATTTAATTCAACCTCATACAAACGATAAGCAACCTCATCAACTTTTTTTAGTTTGTTAATGTACTTTTCAATTCTTTGATCCAATTTTCTTCGTCTTTCCATGTTGGTGATGGTTGGGATTGCCTTATATAACTCATCCAAACGACCTTTTAAGTACTGGATCTCACCAAACTTAAGTATTTCTTGATCTGTCATATTATTTACTATGTATTGGGTTTTTACAATTACCTTTATGTGATCCCCAAATACTTTGACCATAACCAACTTTGATATATTCGCACCCTTCATAAGTGTATTCGGTCACTCTTTGATAATAATTTTCAGTATCTTTAGTTAATACTTTAGGTTCTTGGGGGATTTGTTTTGTTTTTGGTTGTTCATCACAAGATATTAAAAATAAACCCAATGCGATACCCAATATTAAAACAATCAATAGTTCAGGACTATTGTTTTCGTTAGTGTTATTTTTTTTCATAATCTTAATCGTCAAAACTTATTCCATCTTTATTTAAAATACTATATATCTTATCTCTAATTTCACAATAAGCATCGTATTTTTCTTGTGATAATGCTTCCGCATTATATTTTGTCTCAGATCTTAACCATTGGTCAAGTTCCCACATTGCGAGAGACCATTTAGATCCATCTATCGCCATTTTAAATTCGTGGGTTTCTTCAGGTAAATTAAATTTCAATATTGCTTCCATATGACTAAAATTAAGCAATTTGAATGACAATATCAACTATTGTGATGAATAATATTTTATTTTGGTTGTTGCATTATCAATTAACCATTTTTCAACATTTGGTATTTTTTGTAGAAAATTTAATTCATAAGCATAACACATAGTTTCTTCTTTATTAGGATTAAGTTTGGTATACATCTGTTTTATAAATAAATGTAAAGATTCGTGAACTAAAATTGCCGCAATATTATTAATACTTGTGTTATTCATATCTTTTACTGATATTAAAATAACAGAATCACCTTCAGTTGTTGAAAAAGATTCATTCCAATATCCAATGAGAGTACAAGTTTCAAGTATTACATTATATTTTTCAATATCGTAAGTTTGAATTATTTTTAACGCACTATCAACTTTGTTTTTCCATCCATCCCCTACATCGGTAACAGTTAACTGTCCAAACGAATATATTGAAGTGAATAAAAACAATAAAACTATCCATAATTTTTTCATAACTTAATTGCCGCTTCGTGTATTGCTTTTTTAAGTGCTGTTGATACGGTCATTTTTTCAAATGGAATTGTTCCTTCTTTAACTTCAATCATAATTGCCCTGATCTCAGTATCCGATTCTCCAATACCTTCATAGCAATTACCTTTGTAGTGAAGTTTTACCCCCACTTGAGTTATTGTATTAGTTTTTTCAACCCCAACAACTCTAATTGTTGTTTTTGGTAATCCAAAATAAAAAACTTCAACTTTTACAGATTCCCCATCATCAGATAAACAAAACTTCTGAGAAAGTTCTTCCTCAACTATTTGTTTAATACCAAATCTAATGTCTCTTGATCCAAGTTCTCTTAGTTTTGCCGTTACAAATACCGTATCAACCTTAACACATTCTTGTGAAAAGATAAAAAACGGAAATAACAATATCAAGGTAAATAATAAATTTTTCATGTTAATAGTTTACAGTTGTTTTATAACCCGGAGCTATTAAGTAGTAGTTTTGCGAACCTCCACTTACAGGTGAGTTTATTGTTATAGATGATACACCAGGAATAGTTACTCTTAAATCTGTTGTATTTGTTGTTAATGTTGTGTATTGTGCCGGTGTAAATAATCTAGCAGGTGACATCGTTACCCAACTATTAAAAAAATTATATCTTCTTAAGTTTATGTAGTTTTCATCAGCAACATTTATTTTACCATCATAGTTAACATCATATCTGTGATAATGAATACTTTTAATTGGTGTAATACCTAAAACCAATTTAGACACTTCAACCATGTCTGTTATTTGTAAAGTCGTAACTGGTGTTGGTGCATCGTATTGTAAGTACCATTCTACTGCAGGATTCGTTGGTTGTGAAAAACTATAGTATCCTGATGAGTTAGTGTATACCGTTTGAAATAAAACCCATGGTGTATAATCAACAATATAATCAAACTCAATTACGTATTGGAAACTATAATTTACGGGTAAGTCATTCCATTTACCACCACCCACAAATTGTGTATAATCCTCACCACCCGAATCATTTGGTTCACCAGGATTCCAGTTAGTATATTGATTTGTTCTATATCTATAAGCATATAAATTAAATGTTCTATCAATTTCATCTACGGTAATTGCTCGGTCAAAAAATTGGATGTCACCTAATCTAAACGACCCAAATGCACCTGAACCCATATTGGTTGCATCATTTAATCCAAATGCGAAATGTTGTTGACCATTTCCTCCATGTATAAATGCCGCTTGTCGAGAAAAGTTTACACTTCCAAAACTCACATTATTTAAATAACCTCTCATTGTGGTTCCATCATAAGTGATACAAACCATATTCCATGTATTAAGTGTAATAGGAGTGTTTAATTGCGTAATACCCGTACCGTTCCAAAACCCAACTCTTAAGGTATTTGACCCTGTAATTTCTATAATTGATTCGTGCCAACCTGATGTTGTGCTTGGGATATTTAATTCAGATGCAATCACCCCATTTCCTGTTGGATAAATCCAAGCAACTACTGATATTGCGGTTGATGTGAATTTTGAAGCTAAGTTATTAGTTATCGCATATTGATTAGAACCATTGAATGTTAAGTATTTACCTCCCGTACTTGAATAGGTCGGAGAATTATATAGTGTGGCATTAATTGATGATTTGATATCAACTAAAGTTGGTCCTGATGTATAAGATGATACATCATAGTCAGCATCTAAACCACTTGTAACTTGAGTTTCTGTCCATCTATATCCACCCGTTGGTTCTGAATAGGTATATCCTGCTACACGGTCTTGATAATACCCAATCCAACCTGAAGGCCACGTATTAAAAAGAAATGTATTTTCTGAGGCATTCGATATTGTGGCTAAATGACCATTCATTGCCTCACACGCACTTTTTGCTGTCGTCCAAGTCGCAACCCCTGTTGATCGATAATATGAATGTCCGTTATAATTAGTTTGTGACGTAAACCCATTCATCACGGGTGTAGTTCTTTTATACAACTTAACAGGTACATTTACCGCACCTGTCCCATCAGCATTATAAATGTAACCAGAATAGGTAAATGTTTGGCCCAATCCAAAGAAGGACACAAAAAATAACATCAATAATACTATTGTCCAATTAATAATCTTGTTCCACACGTTACTGTATAATTTAAAGCACTTGTTTTTAAATCCCAAGCACCACCTGCATTTATGTTAAATTTAAACTTTTTCGTTAATTTTATATTTGTACCAATACTTGGTAACATCACATAAGGTGACTTCAATACCACATCATTATAATAACTAACATAAGGAGCGTAAACAAATAAGTTCATTAATTTTACATCAAATCGTTTACCAATACTAAAATCATATGTCCCCCCCACAATAGCGGCAGTACCTAAAAACGATTCTCTATAGACCTGACCATAAGATACAGTCGCCATGTAAAGAAGTTTAAGGGATTTAGGTTTTTTAAATGTAAACATTTGTCCTAAAGCAATCGTACCATATAATGATTTGTTACCTTCAAATCCAACCGTTAATGTTCCTGACCCTAATACAATAGATTTAGGTCTAATGAACGCATAAAAACCTGTAATGTTTGGTCCTCTAAGTGCTGAAGTATAATCAACTAAACACCCTGAACTTCTTTTACCGTCCCATCTCATTGCGGTATACCCACCAGTTAACTTCAATCCTGTTTTAACTTCAGAATTTTTAAAATTAAAACCAATAAAATCCGCACTTCCCACTACAGTGGGTTTTCCACCTTCTTTACTTGTTGGTGTTGATCTAACTGTGGTTGTGGCACCTCCTGTTATATTTGTCTGTCCTTTTTCTTCTGTTGTTTCAGGTGTTGCATTATTTTCTTCCGTCTGATTATTTCCTGAACCAGACCCACCATTCCCATTATTACCAGTGTTCCCGTTATTACCACTGCCAGTGTTGCCGATATTATTTCCATTTTCAGTTGTTGTTTCATTGTTTATTGGTGTTTCAGATGTTTCCCCTCCTGTTGTTTGAGTTTGGTTGTTGGGAGTTTCCCCATTTACAGTCGTGCTAGACGATGTATTTCCATTTTCATTTGATCCACCTTGAGTTGTAGTTCCTCCTGCTTGTGTTGAATTTTCATTTCCAACATTTGAATTAGGGGCTCCATTTCCTCCGTTTGAACTTGTTTCATTTGTTCCAGAATTGGTTGTACTTCCTTCATTAGTGTTACTTGTCCCATTTGTTTGATTTTGATTATTATTGGTTGTGGTGTTATTAGTATTTGTTGTATTACCTCCACTTCCATTTTGGGAATTATTCCCTCCTTTGTTATTTTTAGAATTATTATTTCCTCCAGCATTATTAATAGACGTAACAGATCCACCTAATATATTAGTAGATCCTGCTGCCAAATCAGATATTGTTGAGAGTGAGTTAAGAATTCCAATAACATTTAATGCAGTATTTTGGGTTACGTTAACTGCCGTACCCAACCCCACTATTTCCGAACAAGGACTATTTGTTCCATATTGTGAAAATATGTTACTAGTCCAAGCATCAAATGTTCCGTTTGTGAAATCGTTTTGAGTAAACGATGCGATTGATCCATAATATGAAACTGTTACGCTTCCGTTAATAGGTACTATTATTGTTTTTAAATTGCCTGTACATGGATCGGAATAACTATAATTGTAAGTTTGCGCATTTAGGTTTAAGAACCTAAACACGCAAAAGAACAATAGTATGAATACATTTAATTTCAATTTTTAAAGACACCTTTTGAAATAAGTCGTGTCACTACCCTTGAAGATGCCGTTTCCAACGCCTTCTTTGTTGTTATACCAATTGTTGATTGGTTAAATTTAACATCATCAGAAATGTCCCCTAATAAATTTGAGGTTTTTACCGTACTTGCCTCACCCAATCCAGATCCTACGATCACTTGACTTGTTTCAGCATCTACGAATTTAATTTGTAATCCTAATCTTGTGGTCTGTGTTGTTGTTTGTTGACCGTTAACTTTAACCACCTCATCTTCCGATACACTAAAGTCATATACCTCAACATAAACAAAGTATTTTGCTAAGATTACATTTCCTTTTACATCAATTTTATTAACCGAGATCCCTTTGTCAGATGCTTTATCCTGAGCAATCATTCGTTGTTTGATGTCTTCCTTTTCTTCGGTAAAAACAAATCTACCCGTATACTCCAAATATTCAATTACAATGTTTGTAACACCTAAACCTACACGTTTGTCTTTAAGTTCAGGATACAATTCATATAATTCTTCGTTAATACCAATTTTTAATAATTGTATTGGAACTTGTATTGTATCAGTATATTCCGCAACTTCTGTAATTGATTGTTTTTTTTCAAATTCTGCTTGATACTGTTCAGTTTTTACAGAACCAATACCCCCTCCATTTTGAGGGGGCTGGGCCTGTAAAGTTTTACAACCTATTAAAAAAAAAGGTAATATGTAAAATATTTTTTTCATTATCCTTCTATTTCTTCAGTTGGTTCTTCGTATGATTCTAAATCCGGTTTTGAGACGTTATCTTCCTCATCCATTTTTTGAACTAACATTTTATCTCTATCTTCATTAGAGAACCAAAAGTCAATAACTTTATTTAAGTTACCAACGAATGCACCTAACAATAATAAAAGTAACTCTTTCCAAGATTCTTGAATTTCAGCTTTAAACATTACCGATAATACAATACCGAAAATTATAAAGAAGAAAGTTAATAGAATGATAAGAGTAATCTTCCATCTGTTTCCTTGCATTTGTTGTAACATAAAGTTAAATCTTTGATCGTTCTCAACTTTTGTGAATTCTTGCGATCCACCACTAAAAAGGTTTTTTAAAAATGACATTGTTTTGTTTTATTTTAATTGTTTATTACCAAGATTCTTCCTCAACCTTTTTTGGTTTTTCAGGTTGTGGTTGTGGTTGTTGTGCAGGTCTTTCAATAATTCTTTCACGAACTACACCACCACCGTTATTGTTCTCAGTTTTTTGTTTATTTTCTTGGTTTTGTTGTACATTAAGATTAATCACAGGTTGTGATGCAGGTGCCGCTTGTTCAGTTTTTGTTTCTTCAGTAGGTTCATCACCACCACCGAATATCAATGTACTTACCCATACTCCGCCACCAGCAATTACCGTTGTTAATGTTCCAATGATTGTTTTTTTCAATCCTGACCAAGTTCCGTCGTTCGTTTCTTGTGTTTGTTCTTCTGACATTTTGTTATTTATTTATATTGTTTATTGTTTTACAATTTTCTCAAACTTTGGACTTTCATTGTCCATATTTAAGGTTACTATGTAAAGTCCTGGTTCTAATTGTCCTAAGTTTTCATTGTAATTATATGTTCCATCAGGTAATTGACCTTCAAGGATAGTAACAACTTTTCTACCTACAACATCATAAACCGAAAGATTTGCGTTTGTCGTTTCTTTTACTTCAAATGTTATTGTTACATTTTCAACAAATGGATTAGGAAACACTTCTATACTATTTCCAATTACTTCACCAATATTACTTTTTAATACTTGTAAGATTCCGTTAGTTGGGGTAATTGTTAAGTCATTAGATTCTGTGGTTCCCGCAAATTTTAATGAAGTATATAAAGGACTTTCTTCCCATAAGTTTTGTGGTTGTTTTGCTATGAATTGTAATGTTACAACTTCATCACCATCCTTAAGCGTTTGTTGATTATTTGTTACATCAAATCCACCCCAATCAATTTGATTACCATTTGGGTTAACATAAGACATCCACTTCATCGCATTTTCACTTGCAATAACTCCTTTGAATTCCAATAGGTCTGTATTGTATTTTAAACCAAACTGTAACGAAGATAATTCTATACCATTTGTAAATACTTTCACGGGAAGGTTAACTAAATTACCAGCATCAACTGAAATATGTGGTACATTAACTTCAATTGTTTGAGTTGGGAAATCATATTCAACTTTAGTATCTATTACATTATAAATTTGTGATTCTAAACCAGGTATTGGTCCTACTAATACTTCAATTGGAGTAACACGTGCCATATGATATCCTGTACCATTAGCATCACCAGGAACCATAACATAATATGTTACTGAAGATGGTTGACCCGCAATAATTTCAAATGTAAAGTTTGTTACACCAGGAATAGTTTGAGTGTAGTTTGTGTTGGATCCGTTGATTGTTGAGTATTCAGATGCGGTAAAGAATTTTACATCTTTAACGTTATTTGGCCATTGTGTGAATCTACCAGATACTCTACCGAATACACCCCATACATCTGAAATTGTAATATTACCCGAATTATTTACATCTGCAGTGTAGTAGTCAAATCCTGTCATTGTACCATTACCTAATACCCATTGATTAACTTGTTGGGCATCTGTTGATGAAATAATATTACCAACACCCATTGTATCTCCTTGGATTGCCAAACGAACATCCCAATACGTAGTATCTAATGGAACCGATATTGAAAAGTTACCATTTATATCTGTTGAATAAGTGGAGTGTTGTGCCCACGAACCTCCTGTCTGTGGTCTTCTTTGAAGTGCCAAATTTAAATACTTAGCCGGTGACCCTGTTACGTTTGTAAATGTTCCAGCATATTGGAAGTTTTGAAATGTGAAGTTACCTCCATAATTATGTACACTTAATGTTGTGTCCATCCCATCTTGTTTAGCTGCGTATGTTGGGAACACCTGAGCACCTGACCAAGTAAGTGGTGAAATTGATGCCAAGTTATTAAACACCGCAGGAGCCGCATGAGTGAATGTAATTAAAAATCTCTCACCATTAGCCAACGTATAAGTAGCACTTGGACCTGTATAAACTAAGGTCATAGTGATATATCCGTTTGCGGTATTTGTTGTATATTGAAGATCGAGGTTTGTAGTTGATCCAATCAATGATACGGTTGCGTTTGTGAACGCTGTGTTGTCATAAAACACTCTAAACTGAGTACCTGCGTACTTAGTTAATGTTGTGTTTTGTAAAGTGATTTTTGCTTGGGTCGATCCCTGAGCAGTTGTACCGACTTGATATTGTGTATCAATTATACCCCAGATACCATTAGAAGGTGCCTGAGGTACTTGTGAAAACACAAACAACGGAGTCAATAAAAATAAAGTAAATATTACTCTTAGTAATTTAGACATTAATATTGTTTTTAAAGGTTAATTTGATATTGATAAATATCATAAAAAACCTAAAGACAATAAAAATTTTTTATTTTTTATTTACTTTTTTATTTTATTTGTTATCTTCCCATTCCCAACCTAAAAATAATTCCATACATTTTCTATGTAACCATTTTGGTTTTTTCTCCATATAAATAGAAAACTTTTTACCCGATCCAATTGAATATCTCCCAACCGTATTAGGTAGTTTAAAATCTTTCTGATCAACAAATGGTTTTTCAGAATTTTGAACTTCGTGATTTAAACTATCGTCCTCTTTTTTCTTTTTTGGTTTATAATATTTTTTTTTAGGTTTTTTATCAACCTGAACTTTTTCTTTACTTATCGTTTCTTTTAATATAATTTTTTCAATCATTATTTGTTATTATTAATATAATTTATTGCCTCCTCACTTAGTTTAGATTCCATTAATTGTTTATTCCAATGATCGAACATACGATAAAACACCATCGCATTATCCGATACATTTTCTATTGAGTTTACTCTTTTAATCTTTTCTGTTGCATATCCAAATTTATTGTCGTAATCTTTCCATATTGAGATTGCAACCTTTTTCATTTCAATGAATATTTCTTGAGATGGTTCCATATAATTATTATTTAGACATTACTTCTTTTTGATAATAATCATCAAACCCTTCCAACATTTGTGTAATGGATTTATTCTTATCCACACCAATAACTTCATCAACCAAACCAAATTCTAATGCTTCGTCAGAAGTATACCAACGATCTCTCCTTGAAAACTCCAACACCTCATCAAATGATCTACCACAATTCTCAGCAATCATTTTGAATAAAACGTAATTGTACTTCTCCGCCTCCATTTGGTTAATACGTGTGTCCTGAACATTACCTTGTGTTCCGTGACTTACTTGGTGTGTCATTACTTTTGAATAGATTAAAGATGATCGTTTTCCTTTTGCCCCCGCAGATAACAATACCGACCCCATTGATGCACACATCCCAATGTTTGTTGTGGCAACATCTGAATTTACAAAGTTCATAAGATCAACAATCCCTAATCCACATAATACAGACCCACCAGGTGAATTAATATATAATGTAATATCTTTTTTCTCAACAGAATCAAGAAACAATAATTGAGCCTGAACAATATCAGACATATATTGATTAACAGGTCCTGACACCCATAAGATACGATCACGCATCAATCTGGAGAAAATATCCATTTGCGTTGCTCTCATTTCTCGTTCTTCCAAAATGTATGGTGTTAACCCATTCTCAAACTGATCCAATACCAGTGAGTTAATTCCTTCGCTCTTTGCGAATTTTCTAAATTCTTTTCCGTAATTCATATTAATTTGCTTTTTCTAATTGTTCTTCGTTAAAAATGTGTAGTAATCCATATTCATCCATTTCTCCAACCACTCGGACATTTCCGTCTACGGTTTTAAATACCGATACGATTGTGCAAGGAAATTTATATCCCTTAACTTTAATTGCCTTGTCACCTACTTGGAATTTTGTTTTGTTTTGTTGTGGGAAATCTCCATCTGATAATTGTGGGTCATTCCAATTGTTTTGTTCTTTCATAATTTTAATTTGATAAAGGGGCTTTAATTGATTCGTGTGATTTATAATCTTTAAGTGTAAAATCACTAACCACATAAGATTCTATTGATGGTCTTGACCCTTCGTAAGTTGGGAATTGATTAAGTGTTGGTAACTCAAATGGTTCTCTTGTAATCTGTTCTTTTGCCTGTTCAATATGATTAAGATAAAGGTGGGTATCACCTAAATTACCAATCAGTTGGTCAGGAACCATGTTAACTTCTTTTGCTAAGATTGTAAGTAGAAGTCCGTAAGATGCTATATTGAACGGTAAACCTAAGAATGTGTCTACCGAACGTTGATTCCACATTAAAGAGATTGCTCTAGTTGGGATATTTTCCCAATCAATTTTAGTATCACTTCCTTTTAAGGATTTATGTAAGTTATTTCTAAAATATTGCATATCTCTAATTTCATTTCTTTCTTCCAAACTCAATTCTCTTGTATAAACTTGGAACCCATAATGACAAGGTGGAAGAACCATTCGGTCTAATTCACCTACATTCCAAGCATTAACCATTAGTCGTCTTGAGTCAGGATTTGTTTTAAGGTCGTTGATTAAATTTTGAATTTGGTCTACTTTATAGTGACTAAAACCATCACCATATGGGTCTGGGTTATCATAGAAAAAATTTTCCCAACTTCTCCATTGCTTACCATATACAGGACCTAAGTCACCCCATTTCTTAGCAAACTCATCATCTGTTTTGATTTTGTCGATGAATTCTTCTTGAGTAAAAGAACGCTTTACTTGTTCATCCTCATAAAATTCATGACCATCTTTATAAGCGGTACAGTAATTCTTGTACGCATCACCATCCCAAATATGACAATTATTATCAATAAGGAACTTGATGTTTGTATCACCACGAAGGAACCATAACAATTCGGTTACCATCGTCTTCCACGCCATTTTCTTGGTTGTTAATACAGGAAACCCATCTTTCATATTATGACGGATTGTATAACCAAAGATTGATTTGGTTCCTGTACCTGTACGGTCTTGTTTTTCAACTCCGTAATCTAAAATTGATTGGAGTAAATCTTGGTATTGTTTGTCTAAACTATTCATATTCATTAATTGCAATTTCAGTTTCTATTTCAGAAATTTTATTTATAACATAGTTCTCTAACTCTTTACTTACTCTAAGATATTCATTTCTTAAATCGTGAAATTTATCATCCTCAATTTCTTCAAAACTTGAGTAACTTTTAAAACAATAATGAAATCCTTCAGCACCCATTCGGTATCTGACGTTTTGGAATTCTTCCAACTGATCATATAATTTATTTAATTTCTCTTCCATCTTGATTTTTAATTTTGTTAATTCTTTTTTCCACTATTTCAATAAGATCATCATTCATTTTATTCTCCTGATCATCATCTAAACTATCATACCACTCACTAAAACCCGGATTTTCATATAGTTTATCTATTATGTCATATACAAGTTTATAATAATCAATTTTTTTCATTTAATCAACCCCAACTCTTTTCTATATTGTTTTATTTTATCTCTCACAGGTTGATACTCATCTTGATTTGTTGCTTGATGACCACCCATAACAGCACTATTAATCATTGCCTCATTTTTTAAAATAAAAGATAGTTTTTCCTGATTGGTTAATTCATATGGAACCACTTCAACTCGTATAAACTCTCTAATCATTGCACGGATCTTATCAATCTGTTTTGCCGGATCTTCTTTTGTTCCGTGAGACATAATAGATGTTTGGTAAATAGTCCTACTCAATTCCATTATTTTCTTATCAAACCCCATGTTAATCTAATTTTTCTCCAACTCTAATTATACCTTCAACTCTTGCAGTGTTATTTGAACAATCTTGGTGAGTTTCTTTTACGCCATCTTTTATTGTTACAATCACCTCTCTTCTTCTATGATGATGTTCTTCAATCACATCTCTAACATATTCAATATGTGGTTTGGTTCTGTCTTCTTGTCTTTGATAATATAAACCCCAATCCATATTACCATCCTGAGCCGGTAGTGGTTGAATTTCTTTAACCCCATTTTGAATAGTGTCGTCAACTTTGGAACTTGGGATTCCAATACCTTTCTTGGTTTCTTTCACCCCATTTTGAATGGTACCATCAACCCTAAACTGAAAAACCTTCTGCCTTTGTTTTGTTTCTTTTACCCCATTTTGAATAGCATCGTTAATACCAAATGAATCGGGAATTGATTCAGGTAAGGTGCGTTTCACCCCATTTTGAATGGCATCTCCAACTGCGGATGGTCTAACTCCTTTATGTAATTCAGTTTCCTTAACTCCGTCTTGAGTAACATCTGTTATTCTTGATTTACGATAAAAGTGAGATTCTTTCATATCTTTCACCCCATTTTGAATGGTGTCTCTAACCTCTTTGGGATAAGGATGAACATTGGATTTTGTGTCTTTCACCCCATTTTGAATGGTGTCTTCAACTTGAGCTCGTTTCTTGAAATTTTGGTAGTGGGTGTGTTTCACCTGATTGATATTTAAGTATCTAGATTCAAACCATTCAGTTATATATTTTTGGTTATCACCCTCATTAACATCCAAAGAAACAAATTTTAAAGCAGATCTAAAAAAATTATAATTATACCATAAAGTTTTACTTTTGGTAAACTCAAAAATCCATCTTGTACTATCCGTATTAATCAACCATAAAGATCCGTTATGATTATATACATCCGCATCTTTACTTAATTTATCAAATATATCAAATAATAATTTCTTTAAAATTCTCTCTTTATTATTCATTTTCTTGTTTTTTCAAAAAATATTTTTCAAAGATAGTAATATTTTCAATGCCCACATCAATTATATTATCTAAAACATCATCAATAGTTAAATTTTTTTCCAAAAAGAAATCTATTTTATTGATAAGTTCTTCAGTTAATCCTGATGGGTCCTCCAATAATAAATGTGATAAATCTTCGGCAACATATTCAATTTCATATTTGAATAATATCTCATTAATTTTTTCCTCTAATTTACTTTCAAGAAAGAATACATCCCAAGCAGGGTAATCATCATTTGATGAGGAATCATTAACTCCTTCCAAAGTTAACTTAACCGCCCATCTAGTTTCTTGGAAATTCATTTTATCCCAAAGTTGGACAGTCAATTCTTTATTACCTAAGACATACGTATATTTTATTATTTTATAATCTTTTAAATTTATCATCTTTGAATATTAATTTACCATCATCAACTATTTTAACTCTTAAACTCTCAACATCAACAAATTTTCTACTGGGACTAAACCAATATTCAAATCCTTTTTTTATATGGTTTGTGGATTGATAGATTAAATCATCCCCATCATAAAAAGTAATATTTAATTCTCGATCAAAATTAATCTTAGATGAAATATAATACTTATTTTCATTATAATCTATTCTAACATTAAAAATTTCTCTCTGTAGAAATTGAATTTCATTAGATAATTCTCCTTTTGCTCCGTGAAAAAATAATATATCTTTTCTTTTTTCTGAACTTGGTACTCTAACATAAGAACTCAATTCTTTTTCATATTCATAATTGGATTCGTAAAACTCAACAACATTATCAATGTTATCAATATTCATTTGCATAAAAGGTAATCTTTTATTGTATTTATATTTCCACAATAAAACATTCATTGTTGTCTCATCACTAAATGGATAATAATATTTTATATCTTCAATATCCATATCAAATGCAAACTCATTCATCCAATCATACTCTTTGAAGAATTGTTTACAATTTTTATTATAAACCATTACTGATGTAACCGAATAATGTGTTCTATTCTTTACCGGTATGTGGTGTTTATTCATTAATGGATATTCCAATATGTTTGTTTCGTCAAATCCTCCATTATGAAACGGATTTCCTCTACCATAATTTATCTGATATTCAAATAACCCCTGTTGAATTAATGGGTAATCCTCAACCTGATCAAAATATTTAAATAACTCTGATATATCACCTGTGGCTACCATATCGGAATCAATATAGATCGCCTGATCCAACTTAAGATATTCTAAAGTACTTAATACCACCTTACTTTTGAAGAATACTGACTTAAACATATTTTTATTGGACACATCATTTTTGTTACCAATAAAACTCATATTGTTTTCAATACTAACTTCACCAATTGGAACTGTGGTTAAGTTTGGTATATCTGAATCGTGACTAAAGTTAAGCGTATATAAATAAAAATCTAAATTGTTATGATATAGATTTAATGACTTAACTAAGTTCAATGAATTTTGTAAATAATTCTCAGTACAATGAAGTATAATTGATACTCTATCCATATAACTATTTTTTAATGAACCACCAAGTCGCAAGGAACTCATCAGTTTTGTTTATAAGATAACCATTATCTTTACAGAATTCATTTACCGCAGGGTTAACTCCAAACATACCAGTGTATTTTGCTTTTTCAGGTTGCCCATCAGGAAAAGTATAAAGTGCCTGATCTTTTTCTTCTTTACCTTCATAAAAATAATCCGGTAAATAATCGTGACCCATTACTAAACCACCCGATTTAATTTTTGGGTACCACAACTTGAGATCCTGTTTAACCGCATCGTATGTGTGATTAGCATCAATATAAATGAAATCTAAAGATTCGTCTTGAATAAAATCACAAGCGTGCTCACCTTTCATTCTCAGCATATATGCTCGGTCCTCAAAACCCTTTATGTTTTCCATTGATTGTGAGTAAGCATCAATATGTTCTCTATGGTTAGAAGCATCATCATACTCCTGATGAGGTAGTTCTCTCCACACATCTACCATTAACAATTTACCTTCCCAATTATTTAAAATTGTATTTGCAAATTGTCCTTTGAAGGATCCTAACTCAACCCCAATCCTATTTAAATTATGATGTTTAAGAAAATCACCAATTTGTTCTCTATTTGTAAAATTCATATTTTATTTTAATATGGTTTATATGATTTTTCCTCAATAAAATCTGAAGAATATTTTTCATTTATTTCTTTTTTTATTCTTGATCTTTTATCGTTTATAAAATAAACAGATCTTGCCAGTTCGATAAACTCAGAATCAAATTCTTTACTTCTTTCTTTATCTCTTAATTTATCTTCAACATCCCATAGCAATTTATTAACCTCAAGTAAGATAAGATACTCATCATCATAACTAATATTTAGTTTTGCAAATACTATTTCGTGTAAGTAAAGATATTCTTTGCTAATGTTTTCCAACTTAAGTTCATCAACTATATTATCTTTTTTAATATTGAGAATTGATAATTTATCAACAATCTCCCCAATTGATACTTCTATTTCCATTATTTATTAACTATTAATTCAAGTAATGCGTTGAATGCCGCACTGACAGATGGTTGACATTCATACGTTGGTTTATTTTCATAACAACCTGGTTTTAAATATGCGTTCCAGGCCGTTAGTTTTTCGTTAACTAACATATTGTATTTCATATCTGATTGACAAAATAACTTACAGGATCCACCAACAAACTTATGTTTATAGTCCTGACTTCCTTTACGATATGGTGTCCTATAATATGGATTAATTGCACTACCTAACTCTATTATATTTGTATCAGTAGTTCCTGCCAAATGCAACAAACCACTATCCATGGTAACAATGGCAAAACTATTATTTATTAAATGCCAAATTTGAGATAGATTTAATTTATTACCGGTATTAATTACATTTGGGGTTTCTATTTTAAAAAAACTTTTTTTATCTCCTTCACCATATGTAACATCTTTACCATCAACAACAACTTTTAAACCAATACTAAGTATCTTTTCAATAAGTTCTTCCCATTTGTGTTGATCCCAAGTTCTTGACTCCCAAGTTATCGAAGGGTTTAATACCACATATTTACCTTCAGGGATATCAATGTCTATTGGATCCGGATAAAACTCCAAGGTCCTTTCTTCAGGTGTTAATATACACCCAAGTTGAGTTGACCAATAATCAACTAAACTCATTTTCCTGATTTGTTTTTGACTTTCACCAAAATTATGACCATTACAATCATAAAATGGTATATGATGTGGCATTATTACACCTTCTTCAGGATTATATATTTTATCCACATACGGATTATTTTTAAAAACTTGAGGTCTATTTGTTTCAATACTTAATTTACGGTTATGTGATAAACTAAAATATCTTAATACAGGAGTAGAGTTAAGAACATCTCCAAAACAACCAGATATTTTAAATCCCAATTCTCCCATTTATTGACCATCATTTTGCTCCTCATAGAGCATATCTCTCAACATTTTATTTTCTTCAACAAGTAATTCACATTTCTTTGCATCCTTAAGTATTGAATGTGACATAATGCCACCTAAAATACATCCTATAATGATTCCAATCACTATCGCTATTTTTTCTCCTTTATTTCCCATATCCTATAATTCTAAATATTTTCCTTGTATTTCCTTTACCTTGTTACTAATTAAGTCACGCAAATAACCCCCAATAGTATAAAGAATATTACTATCTACTTTATTTCTAACCATTTGTTTTTCAAAGTTCCATACTAATCTTCTTGCCGAACGGGTTTGTTCATATGTCTCACAAGAGTCAATAACTTTCTCAATCCAATTTTGTACGTCTCCGTAATGTCTACTTCTATTTACCATAATTCAAATATAATAAAATATTTTTAAATAAAAAACCCCAACCATAAGATTGGGGTTAATTTTTAGTTCTTTATATTAAGGAAGGTCCCTGATCCTCCTGCCATTGTGGTAGGCAATTTTCCATCCCAAGCCTGTGCTTTCAAGTATTCAATATACAGAGGAGATAATTGATTCTGTTTGATCTTGATTGCAAGTGCCGCAGCTTGTGCGTTGATGATAGTTTCCGCTGAGTCAGCTCTGGCAACAGCAACTTTACGTCTACCCTCAGAAATCGCAGCGATCGCTTGTTGTTCTGATGCCTCCGCTTGTTGGATTGCCTTGGTCTTCGCAATAATCGACTCTTGTAAAGCATCAGGTGGAACAATATTAGTTCGTAATTGAGATACATTAAACCACTTGGATAAACGATTATTACATTCCAATACAATCGCAGCCTCAAATGCTTGTCGGTGATTAAAAATACTATCTACTTCCCATGTGTTCGCAACGTCATTAACGGCACCAATAATAGCATTTTTTAACCATCCTTGTTCAACTTCTTTAATATCTCTACGTAAATTTACAAACATATCACCAATAGCATCCTCACGTAACGAATAGTTGAATGTTGGTTTAATTGTCGCCGAGAACCCACCTTTAAGGATAACTCCTTGGTCTTCATATTCAATATGTTGTTGATATGTTGGAAATTCTAATACTTGTTCTGTCCAACTATTGTAGAAAACCCATCCTGTCTTATATTGATAACTTGACACTCCTCGTTGGTTTCCAACTAAATTAATTTTTAATCCTTTGTGTCCAGCGTCAATTTTTTCAATTGAGTAAGGTTGGAAAAATGAGATTAAAATTCCAATTATAGTAACGGCAATTCCCGTTACCATTTTTCGGTCATTGTCATTTGCACGACCAGATAAAAACATTATTGCTCCAATAACAATAAACACAATAAATAATACAATACTAATCATTTTTTTCTTCTTTTTTAAATAAACTAATTGCCTTGTTAACTACTAATTTTACTTGAAAAATTGTGTAAGCCAAGGCTAATAAACTTACAACAATTTGGATTTCGGTTGCCACTTCTCTACTAAGAATATATTCAAAATATAAATTGATTAGATAGAGATAGATCGTTGTTAGTATTATGACTCCCCATAGTCCTAACTTTTCTGTTTTAAACATTTACTTCATTTATTTTATTTAACTTGTGAATAACAAAATTACACATTAATTTTAGATTTACCAAATAAATCTTCTGTTTTTTTACTTAAAGTTTGAATTACTTTTTCCAATTCATCTCTTCCTTCTATTTCCCCACTTTCTCCGTATTTTTCTAACAAATTAACTTGTTGTAAAAATTCATCTAAATTAACTGACTTCAGAATATTAACAGTTTTTTCAACATCAGTTTTAGCCTTTTCAATTACATACTTTTCATATGCATAAACTCTTATTTTAGTCATTATTTCAAATAGATCAAACATAGTCCAACCATTCAAAATAAATTTTTGCTCGTTAATCTCAGTATCAATTTGATTATAAATTGCGTAAGACGTGGTCAAGTGTTCATTTTTACCACCACGAGAATAAAACGCAACCTTATCATGATTTTTACCTCTTTCTTTTTTTGAGATCAAATAAAACAAATAACCATCTCTAGTGTAACTTGTAAAGTGATAAGAACTTGATTTACTGGCAGTACACCATTTAGTATTCGCACCATATTTTATGGATCCCTTTAAAGTTAAAGGACTAATTAAAAGATAATCTTCATTATCAATTAAAACATCAACATGATCTTCACGAATAAATTCATTTTCTTCTTTTAATACTTTAGCATTATCAACTACTCTAAATAATTGCACTATAGATTTATATTGACCACTATATATATCTTTATTTTCAATATATGGTAACAACTGATCAAACTGATTAATTACTTTAACATACTGAGCGGAAGAAAATGCCTCAGTTGGTCTATTAGTTCTTGTTGCCCACATCTTGAACATAAACTCAAGATATTTTTTGGTTGGTGTTTTATCACCTTCAAAAAATCTATCAGCAACGGATTTAATAACTTTTGGGTATTTTTTTTTTAATTCATCAATTTTTGCCATTATTTATTCTTTTTTTAAGTTCTGTACTTGAGAAATTGTGTTTTCTTTCATTATAGTATAACACAATACTCCTATCTAAACATATTTGTTTTGCGGTGAAATCTTTTCCTTTATAATCCTCACCTATAATCCTTACATCTAATTTTAATGTCTTAAAAATATCCTCTAAATCTTTTTCTGTTTCATAAGGGATGATCTCATCAACAAACTTACATCCTTTCAGTTGGATGTATCTTTCAACAACTGATTGTACCGGTTTATTCTTTTCAGGTCTATCAATTGTTGGGTCTGTTTGTAATGCTATTATTAAGTAATCACACTGTGTTTTTGCTTCCTCCAACATTTTTACGTGTCCCGCATGAAATAAATCAAAACAAGAACAGGTTATTCCTATTTTCATTTTGAATAATCTTTTAATATATATGGAGGATGAATTCTCACTTCAGATCCATCACTGTTAAAATAGTAAATTGTGTCTCCATCAAAACTAATTGTATCGGTATACCATATGGCATCATGCATAGGATTTAAACCTGACGTTGGGACATAAACTTTACCATGAATTTCGTATCTATATTCTTTTCCCACACAAGAAAACAACATAAATCCAATTAGAGTAATAAAAATTAATTTTTTCATAAATTTTCTTCTTTTATTTTAAGGTGTTTATTTTTAAATTGAGTTAATGTATCAATAATTTCTTCGATAGTATCAAATGACCATCTTTTGGTCTCAATGACATAGAAGTCACCCCCACCACCATTCTCTGTTTTAATGGTTAAATATTGTTCTTCGATTGAACAACAATCCGCCTCCTGAGTAAACGTAATCTCTAAAGTTTGAGATAATAAATTTGCTTTAATTGGGTCCATAACTTAATATATAGGACAAATTTAATAAAACTTTTTTAATAAAACAAATTTTTAATAAAATTCATTTTCTCTTATCCAAATAACCGCAATATACTTGTATCCACTTTTTACAGGTAGTCCCGCATGAAGGCTATCATAATCTAAAGATCCATCCTCATTAATGTTATCCCATAAAACTAATTTTCCCTTTTTAGGTTTTACCATAATATTTAAATTTGGGAAATTAGTTTCCCCACCTTCAAATTCATCATTCAAATACACTAACGCAGTTTTTAATCTTTGACCACCTCTACTTAATTCATCTTCATAATAAGATTCACCAGGGTGAAAAAAGTCGTGATGATCCTTATATTCTTCACCAATACCATATTTAACAACATGGATACTCTCCATATTAACTTTTGGTAATTTTGTAATTTCTGAAACAAGATCCATATATTTCAATGGAACTTCACCATCTTCCTCCTCTAACCAAGCCCCTGAAGCAACTCTATAACCTTCTACGCTTTCTCCAAGGACTCCTACCTCATCAAAAGTAGCGGACGCCAAACTTATTAAATTATCACATTCTTCTGGACTTAAAAAATCATCAATCTCCGTAACCATTTTTTTTACTTTTAAAAAATCTTATAACAAAATATATTGGCATAACTATTACAAACCAACCAATTGCAACTATGTGTAAAATACCTTCAATTAACATCATACCGTCATAAATTTAATTTCAGAACCTTCGATTGTTACGTCACACATACCACCATTTTCAATTATATTATTGATTCTTGATTCCGGTAATTTTACCTTATCTGGATCTCCAACTAATTTATAACTTTTTGTTAAAGTTAACTTTGGATCTTTTACTAGCGATAATACTGTTTCATTCTCACATACAACCTTTGATGGATACTGACCACCAACGGTTACAATAGCAATATCTCCTAATTGAATTTCTTCGTCAGAAACCAAATATGGTTCCTTTTCCATTATAATAATCTTATTCATCGTTTTTATTTTTTTTTATAAATTTATGGTTATGATTCCAATTACCACATTGATCACAGGGTTCATAATCTTTTGAGTTTTCAACATCATACTCAAACTCATCTCCACTATTAATAACTATCATTGCAATCTCAGTCCAATTACTCATACTTAAATTATTTTTTAGTGATTTTAATTTATCAATTAGTTGATCCTGTAAATCACTAATCATATCAGGATTTCTATTATCATACTCATGTATAAATAATGACTCATCGTCAATTTCAACATCAGGACCAAAACAATTTTCAATTAAAGTAATCTTATTCATAACCTTAAATTATTTTTACTATTCATATCCATAATATAAATCTTTAAATTTTTAACTAAAGATTCAGAATCACATTTTTCATACATATCAGGATATCTTTCTGCTAGTTGGTTTGTTTCTTCCATATCACGACAACTTGTTAATATGTCTAATAACATAGATCTTAATATATGTTCTTTATCATATGAATCTTCAATCTCTCTTTGTAATACGATTTCTTCAAGTTCCCTTGTATAATCAATTAACTCCTCCACCGGTTCCAAATCCATTAGATGTTCATTATCTCTGAATATTTGACTTATGCTCTTCATAATGTTTATTACATAATGTTGTATGCCAACCTATATTTGTTCTTAACTCTCCTTTTTCACCACAGATTTCACAGGTTTCATAACTTTGATTTTCTGCAAGTTGGATTCTTTTATGTATTTCATCCGACCCCGAATTAATATAGAAACGTAACCCACCAAACTTTTCTTTAGCCTGACACAATTGTTTGTCCCACCCAAGTTTAATTAGATCTTCTATCAGGTCTTTAATGATTGGATACCAACCCAAACCAACACTAAAAAAACCACTATCAGTAATTGGTGGTCTACCAGTAAAAAAACCATTCTCAAGTCCCCCAATGGACTCAAGAAACTTATTCATCTCTTCTTTTGTCATAGTTCCCATATATCTTTTCTTCTTTTTTTGGGGAATCTATACGATACCCATAACATAATCTTTTGAATGTATCTTTTAAATGATCTCATTTTTTTAATTTTTTGTTTTGACTTGGGGAATCTACCGTGATTACCCATACTATCATAATCAGTGCATTTTGCATATGCCATTGGTGATGGCATATCACTATACTCACACCATAAATCTTCTTCTTTTATTTTTTTAATCATCCTTCAAAAATTTTAATATCTTTTCTTTAATACCACATTGTTTAATACCTTCACTTGATTTTGGGGTCAAAACAAAATTATCTATTGCCCATTCATCTTTCCATGTTTCACCATTCTTACCCATATTCAAGTCGTCAACAGAAACCCAATGTGTGACCTCAGGATGATCGTGTAGGTATTGTCTAATTTCAATAGTTCTGGTTTGTTCCAAATCCCATCTTGGGGACCATATAAATAGATTACCGTGAACTGTACAATTTTGGATGTTTGGTGTTAAGGCAATTGGTCGTTTGATAATTCCCTGACTTTCGTAGTAATCACCAAGTTCTTCTAGTGTCGCATGTAACTTCCAATCAGAACTTACAACAATCTCACAACCTGTTTCTTCAATTATCTCATTAAGGATCTTAATCGCCTTTTTATCAAAGTCGTCAAATCGAACAAATACAGGGGCGTCTTTCTTTTCCCTACTACTTTCGGGATTTGCCGAACGGTATTTTGCCCATTTCTTTGATCGTCCACCCCAGTTATTAGAGAGACAAATTACACCATCGTTATCTAAAAATAATACTTTCATACTTTAAGTTATCGCACCTATTATATTAAACTTCTCTTCAAACCACTCTTCCATCATACTATAAACTTCAGTTAATATTTCAGGATCACTAATATCAATACTAAATGTTTTTATCATTGGTTCAACCATTAACTTGAAATTCAAAAATATTATTTCGTCTTTTGGATGGTACTCAAAATAAACATTACCTTCCTTATAATACATCATACGTTTAGGGCTGTACTCTAAATTATTATAGTGTATAGATAAAAATTTTTTAATTAATATTTTCTTTTTTGGGTTCATTTATGTAATAATAATAAATAAAATCCATATAGTCAAAAAACCCCCACATTTCTGTGAGGGTTTCGTATGATTTGTTTCAAGAATTAAAATTATGTAGACAAGAGTTTTAAATTTTAATCAAATGACTTTTGAGTATTTGAATAATGAGTTTGGGACCATTACATTATCACTATCAATTATCCGACTATTCAGCCTATAATTGTAGAACACATATCATTTTGACTCTATCCACAAACCATATTAGATTTGAGTGGTTGCATTGAATAGATCCAATCTATCTTGGATTTCTTCAATTTGAGCTTCCAACTCTTTAATTGTTTCATTTCGTTTAACCAAAGAGATTTCTGAGGTTTTAATACTCTCACTTTCCAATCGGTAACGATCACGGTTTGATTTACCTTCGGTACAATCCATTTTTTTAAGGGACTGAGCCATTGATTTCAACTCTGACATCAAAAAGATGTCTTCCAACACTGGTGTGTTTGCAATGTGGATTTTTGTTTTCAACTTCGCTAACTCTTTTGTGTCCTCAGAGATTTTAGCCAATAGTTCTGTTGAACTATATGGTCTTTCATTTCCAACTTCAATTGAGTTGTATTCTTGCATCAACTTCGTGTTCTCACCAATCGTCTTGATTAGTTTGTTTTTTAATTTAAGGGCTTGTTTAATTGTCATAACTTTTTAATTGTGTTGAAAGTATAAATAATAAATACCACCAAGTCAAGCGGGACCCCAATTTATTTTTGAGGTCCCGATAACTTTTTTAAAGTACTTCTTCAAATTCAACATCAGATGGAGCATCATTACCTTCTTCCGTTGCATTTTGTTCGTACAATGATTGACTAATAGATTGGAACTTACTATTAAGATTTTCAATATCTTGATTAATTTTCTCAATATCTTTTTTCTCGTAAGATTCTTTTAATGTCCCAAGTAATCCATTAAGTTCACTCTTTTGTTCTTCAGTTAATTTATCATCCAAATCTTTGATTGACTTTTCCGTTTGGAAGATTGTACCGTCAGCTCTGTTTAGAACTTCAGCATCTTCTCTGAGTTTTTTGTCTTGTTCAGCATTTAACTCAGCTTCTTGTTTCATTTTCTCAATCTCTTCTTTTGATAAACCTGATGATGCTTCAATACGAATTGTTTGTTGTTTGTTTGTACCCTTATCAACTGCAGATACATTAATAATACCATTCGCATCAATATCAAACGTAACCTCAATTTGTGGAACACCTCTCATTGCCGGTGGAAGACCGTCTAAATTGAACTTACCAATAGTTTTATTATCTCTTGCCATTGCTCGTTCACCCTGAAGTACGTGGATCTCAACTGTTGGTTGATTATCCACTGCCGTTGAGAACACCTGAGATTTTTTAGTTGGAATTGTGGTATTAGCGTCAATTAATTTAGTCATAACTCCACCCATAGTTTCAATACCTAAAGATAAAGGTGTTACATCTAACAATAAGACATCTTTAACATCACCAGCAAGTACACCCCCTTGAATTGCCGCACCTAATGCAACTACCTCATCAGGGTTAACACCTTTAGATGGTTCCTTACCAAAGAATTGTTTAACCGCCTCTTGGATCGCCGGAATTCTTGTTGTACCACCAACCAAAATAATTTCATCAACGTCAGATACCTCCATCTTAGCGTTTTTCAAGGCTGTCTTACAAGGTTCAATAGTTCGTTTGATTAACGAATCAGCCAATTGTTCAAACTTAGATCTTGATAAAGTTCTAACCAAGTGTTTTGGCATCCCATCTACCGGCATCAAATACGGTAAATTAATTTCTGTTGATGAGGTTGAGGATAATTCAACTTTTGCTTTTTCAGCGGCTTCTCGTAAACGCTGTAACGCCATCGGATCTTTGGTCACATCAATTCCATTCTCATCTTTGAATTCATTTGCCAACCATTCAATAATAACCTGATCAAAGTCATCACCACCTAAATGAGTATCCCCATCAGTAGACAATACTTCAAATACACCATCACCTAATTCAAGGATAGACACATCGTGTGTACCACCACCACAGTCAAAAACAACCACTACCATATCTTTAGACATTTTATCTAAACCATACGCCAATGCCGCTGCTGTTGGTTCATTAATGATACGTTTTACTTCCAAACCTGCAATCTCACCCGCTTCTTTGGTTGCTTGTCGTTGAGCATCATTAAAATATGCTGGTACCGTAATAACCGCCTCAGTAACCGTCTCACCCAAATAATCCTCAGCAGTTTGTTTCATTTTTTGTAAAACCATTGCAGAAAGTTCCTGTGGAGAATACTGTCGTTTATCAATGTCTACTCTTGGTGATCCACCATCTCCTTTTACAACTTTATAAGGAACTTTTTTTACCTCATTTTTGGATTCAGTAAAACTTGTTCCCATAAATCGTTTAATTGAATGTACGGTTTTTTCAGGATTAGTTACCGCTTGTCGTTTAGCCGGATCCCCAATCTTTCTTTCACCATCTTTAATGAATCCAATTACAGATGGTGTTGTTCGTTTACCTTCGTTATTTGTGATAACTACCGGTTCATTCCCTTCCATAACGGCTACACAAGAGTTTGTTGTACCTAAGTCAATTCCAATTATTTTTCCCATTTTTAATTTTTAGTTTTTATTTTTTATTTATTATTACTTTTCAGTCGTGCCAAGTTTCCCAAAAAATGTTCCACTCATAAAAAACTGACATTTTGTCAGTTTACCAACTATCAACGTCTGTCAAATCTAATTCTGTGTCAGCCAATTCACTATACACTACGACAATTTGTCCTATACCACTACTTGAGAATGTATATTCGTAGTTTCCATAACTCCCATAGATTGCCTTTATGTGGCTCTGCCATTCCTCTAACTTTTTAACTTGATTTTCATCAAGAGTAAAAGTTTTAGTTTTACCTTGTTTAGGTGGAGGTGGTGGCATTTCACGATCTGTTACTTCACCATTAATCCTCAAATACATTTTATTTATACGTTCTTGAGCATCATTCATAACTTACTATTTTTCAATAAACATATTTGTATTCGCAATTGGGGCTCTGAATGTTGGTATTTTTTTCCCATCATAATCCTCAACATATACTTCATAGTGTTGTTCCATAACTTTTACCGTTGGAACATTGTCTTGGGTATAAATTGTATCCCCATGAGAGTTAACTACTTTAACTTCTCTTTTTGTTGTGTTAAATGTTAATGTTTGCATATTATTTTATTTTATTATTATCCCTGTTGTTCTTGTTGTTCTAAACCTGGCAATATGTCTGATATCATATCCATAATTTTTTCTTGGGCGGAATATTCCGCTTCTTTTTCCTCCATTATTTCTGCCAACATTTCTATTCTTTCTCGAGCCGGCATTGGAATTATTCGTCGGTTAAATCTTGGTAATTCTTCATTCACTGCCATTGTTTCCTCTATGTGATTCATTGGAAGTAATTCTTCCTCCATAGGAACTAATTTTAATTCATAGTTACTTTTTTCCTCATCACTAAATAAATCCGAATTAACACCGTATTTTTCTATGTTCATCAAATCCATTAATATAACTAATTTTTCATATGGTAATCCAATGTGAAAAGAGTCAATAGATTGATCAACCTCATTATAAATGTGAACTCTACCAGGTTCATTTTTTTCCGAATGACACCCAAATTTTCTACCTGTTTGTTTATTAATTAGATAAATCAAAACACCATTTTTAGAATATCTATAAAAATATTCAGGATCATTTTTCATTGATGTACACCATTTTGTTCCGGCACCATATTTTAAAGATGCCTCAAAAGATAATGGTTTAAGCATCATAATTTCATCGTCTTCATAAACAACAGAGATTTCTTTTCTAGATTTCTTTAATAATTCTTTTGTTCTAGCGACCGACAATTGATTTGTAATATCTTCAAAATTTTCGTATTTAGATATGTCATTTTGATCTACCAAACCTTTATCCAAAGCTTCATTAAATTCCACTAAAGTTTCAATATTTTCCGCACTAAATTGATCTATAACCCAAGATAATAATAATTTTTCAATACCACTTACATCACTCATCTTATTATTAACATATTTATATCTTGAACTATAAATACCATTCTCTTGAATGACTTCTTTTTCAAATTTAGATATTCTTTTTTTAAAAACTTTTACCATAAATGGTGTTAGTTTATTTGTTTTACTTGGATCAAGTTTAGATATTAAACGGACCAAATTTAAATCCAAACTAGGATTTTCCTGAATTAAATGTTTTATTCCCATACTATAAAGGTAATTTATTTGTTATTTTTTTTATTATTTCTTCATCTTCTTGTGTTAACTGATAATAAGAATTCCATATTCTAAGGAGATTATCTCTTAATTCTTTTTCCCCCGGAGATTCTCGGTCACCTCTAACCACTTTACGTATTTCAGGATTTGGGTGTGATTCTAAAATCCCATCTTCGTGTAACCATTCAGCCATATCTCTTTTATCATTACGGCTCATTTCATTATAGACCTCATCTAGATCAACGTCAATTCTAACCCAACTCATTTGTTATTTTTTTAAATATAAATAAAAAAAGTGATCCCATCAAGTTAATGGGAGTCACCTACGTTATTTTTTTCACCGTAAATTAAATAATCAGGATTGATTACTTTTCCAATCTTATGCCGATTACCAGATAAACATTTAACAACAACACCTTCATGTGGTACTTTAGTCCCTTGAATGTTATTATTAAACACATACTTATCTTGCTCTTCTTTTGACCATGGACCTGAATATAACGTCTCAACTTCTTCTAACCCTAAACATTGGAAATGAGTTGTTTGTCTTAAATTATCCTCATAGGTTCCATCAACTTCAACATCAAATCCCGCAAAACGAATTTCAGTTAAACCATAATCATAATTCTTTTGGATCCCGTGACCATAAATCTCACCATAGATAATAAAACCTGATCCAATTTCATTTGGATAATAAGTATCTTTAACGTGATCCCAAAGTTTTTTACGAATGTTATATTTTTCCGCCACTGTTTTCCATACGTCTGTCGCATAAAAACCTTGAGAGTCGGATCCCTTCTCAACATTGTGAGATCCATAAACATATTCATATCCAACCCATTGATTACCAAACCACCCTTTAATTTTATCAAGGATTGAGAGTTTTTTCTTTCTTACAATCCCATAACGAGCGTTGGTTCCGTGAAGTTTTCTTGTTATAACAACTTCATCTTCCTCATTAAACATTTCAGGTGCGTTCTTTAAATTAGGGAACTTGTAGTAAATATGGAAGTTCGGGTTTTGATGATATTTAAATTTTCTTCCACCAACATTCATCTCAACCATTTTGACCGGTGGTTCGTATTTGGTAATGCCTAACAGTTCCATTAAATCTTCTCCTTCTGTAAGAGTGGGGAATTTCCTTAAAAGAAAAATATTCTTACTAATTATTAAACATTCAGAGTAAACTCCACGAAGTTTTACGGTTCTAACTCGCTGACCTTTACGAAGGTAACCAGTTACGCCCATAAGGTCTGATAACTCTTGTGGGATCACAGCATCGGTTGTTGCAATAACAACCTTATCTCCAACCTTATATTCTCCTTTCTTAGTGATTGCTTGCCACCCACTAACTAATACAACTTCTATGTTGTCAGCCCCTTCTATTGGTACGATTTCACCAATACGACCAACATAACATACACTATTCAAATTTTCCATTTCTTATATTTTTTTTAATATTAAACAACCATTTTCATCAAGTTTTGGTTTATCTAAATAGTGACCTTGAGATATCCCCATTGTAGGGTCAAAAATAAATTCCTTTTCTTCATCAATCTCAACCTCAACATCCCATTCAGTTTGTTGTAGTGATTGGATGTGTTCACCTAATGTTTCTTTATGTGTTTGAAATATTAGTGCTTTATTCCAACAATTCATCATATCTTCAAGAGTAAACTTCTTATCACCTATTAACTCAAGTGCTTTTTGGAAACCTTCTTTATACATATCTAACCAATACCCTGAATCATTTGAAGGATGGAATGGGTATTTACTGTAAAGTAATTCATTAGCCAACTCATCCAAATCATAACCACGGTCAATTGCTTCACAGTTTTTAAGAGATATCCTTTGAAGTTTTATTCCCCTGCTATTGGCGGCATATTCTACTTCAGTAGGAACTGGAAATAGAGTAGTTGCTATGGTATGTCCGTTTTCATTTTTCAAGTGATAGTTTACAATCAACTCTTGTTTTGTCTTAATCAATTTTGCTTTCATCTTATACTTTTTCAAATTCTTCTTTAACTAACTCCATCTCTTCTATTACTCTTTCAAGTTCTTTGGAGACCATTTCTTTAATAATGTTTTTATTATAAAAACTTAATTCATCTTTTCTTGGGAATGGTCCTGAATGTGTAAATCCAACCGTCACCCCCAAACTACAACTTTTAAGAGCGGATTCCAATTTATACTTCTGTCTTTCCAACCTATCAAGGTTTTCTTTTACCTTTTTCGCTTGTTCAAATTTTTCTAATTCCATTATTTATCTTTTTCTGTTTAAATCGTCTATCGTATCATCCATCTTATTAAAGATATAACTAACCCAAACGATAATTAAAATTACCACTAAAATTATTTTCACTATACCGTATGTTCTATTTGTACTCTAACACAATTCTGTGGTAAACGATTGATGTGTCGGTAGTTGTTGATGTAACCCATCATGTTAGCAGCTCCAATAGCGTTTGCGGAGTGAACCACAACATCAACAATTGGTTTACCGTCCATCCACTGATTCACTAACCATTTAGTGCAATCCATACCGGTCTTTTCAGTAATATTATCGTAATTGATTTCATAGTTTCTTACAACACCATGTAACCACTCTTTCATTGCACTATCACCCAAGTCATGGTCCAAAGAAATGAGTTCAATATTTTCTAAACCAATTGAGTTTATCTTTTGTACGAACTCGTCGTAAGAACGAACAACAGTCCACTCAGGAACTCCATCAACCCATTCGTTGTTGGAACTCACAGGAGTTCTTACGTCATCCAAATAAATTCTATATTTTTGTTTTTCCATTTTTTATTTTTTAATTTTCATACATTCCACTTTCTTCATCATCTTTCATAAGTTTTACCAATAAACCCTGTCTACTGTATTTTCGTATCAACTTGAAGATCTCTGTGATGTCTGTAAAGTCAGATGGTGGTGTGTCAGTTCTTGCTGGTAAGAATATTAGAGTAAACCCATGATTTCCTTCAAACTTTTCTTTTACTCTGATACCACAGATTTCATCAATATAAACCCAAGGATAGTTACCCACAAGTTTAACTTCAATACCAATCTTTTTTAATCTCTCTACGAATACCTTGATTTTATCACCGGTTAATTCTGTATTACTTTTTGCTTCCATATCTATATAGGTTCCAAATTTAGTTTTTATTTCTTTCATTTTAATATTTCAAAAAATATAATGGTTATTAATGAACCAATCAAGTAACCAAAACCTGAACATAATGCAAGTTTTAATCTTTCTTTCCATGTTTTTGAGTCGACCATATATCCAACAAACGGAAGTCCCAAAAATGGCCCAATGAACGCAAAAAATAACATTCCAAGATAATTCTTATCAGATACCACACTGATATAAAAAGTACTTCCCATCTCAAGAATACCAGCACTAAAAAAAACAATAAGATATTTTTTATTATCTACTTTTTTTACTTCCATAACATTCAAGTTTCTTATCCGTCACATTCCATAAATCTTTAACACCATCTGTCATATGACAATTGTGACGTTTACCAGTTCTACGACCGAACTCAACAATCATATCATTGTGCCGATTTTTAATAAAATGAGGACATTCCTTACATGGTTTTTTCATATAAGAACAAAGATAATAAAAAAATTTTGATTAATTTACTTTAAAAAAGAAAATTTTGTAAGTATTGGTCTTTTTCCGTATTTTTTTTCCATTAACTTCTGATGAAGTTCCCAATTAATTATGGATTCATTAACCGGATCATCATCTTTTGCCATAGCATAAAGTTTACCAATTTTTTTCAACATTTTTGTTGCAATGTAATTATATTTTTCACATTCATCCTGAAAAAATTTTAAAGGGTCATTCTCATATTTAATAATACTATTTATAATTTTTCTTCTCACTTTGTCAACATTTTCTTCATCGTCATCATCTTTCATAAATGAAGGTACGTGACCCATCATTTGTTTGAAAAGGTCTTTTAACATATCTACCTTATTACTAACCATTTTGTCAAATGTCTCTACCTTTATATTTGCAAGATTGACAAACACAAGCTCTAATACTCTTTTAATTTTTTCTTGATCTGTCATTTCATCCGTATCTTCTCCAATATGATCAAGTAATGCATCTACTCTGTCCATCCTTTCATATAAACCTTCAATAAGTTTTTCATATGTGAAATTTTTTATTTCAACTAATTCTTTATAAACTCTATTGTTTTCTAAAAATTCTCTAAACTGAGATTTTGTAATATTTTCACTTTTAAGTTTAGAAGCAATTTCAGTTGGTCTCACTAAATTTTCCGCAATAGAAATATAATACATATACCTGAAAAACTTTTGATCTATTACAGGTATCCCAAACGTTGAGATTTTTTGTGTTGCAGTATATTTTACATCCCGACCAATTAAATCAATTTGTTTCGCCTGCTTATCGTACTTATGTTTTATTTCGTGAGCCAATGAAGCTATATGCTCATTTTTTTCTCTCATTAAAGTTTCGTACAACTGATTAGGTTCCCAAGATGATGATACCGCATATGTTATTGATAAAGAAGCATTCGTTGATGGTTTAATTTTCTTCATCATAATTTTTCTATCAAACATAAATGTCTGAGCCATCCCCATCGATAAAATATCTGGTTCACCATCATATTCATCAAATTCTTTTACGTTAACTGTTAATTCATAATGATCAATAACTATTTTTTTATTATAACCTAACTCAATGTCTAAATCACCATCAAAATTATATTCTTCTTGTTTGGTATTAATTGATTGAATATCTTTAGATACTATCTCAAATAATTTTTCGGCAGCATCAAGAATGTTATCAGGAACACCTAACGCTTCATTAATAATTTTACACTGACTTTCTGTTATAATAATTTTCATATTAATAAATATATTGGGGTTATTAAATTATCCAATAACCCCAACTAAATCATCTAAATGGTGATCACCTTCCATTTCAGGAACAATTTTTCTTTTATCCATCATATGTACAATTTCAGTTATACTATATGGATATAGATTGTTACCATCAACGCCAACATCTAATCTTTTACCCTTACCCCATTTTCTACTTGCAGGTAAGTGAACGTGACCATGAAGATGTATAACACCTTTATTAAGACCATTCCAACTTTCAAACGGATAATGTGTCATAACAAAATCAGCACCATCTATGTGGACTTGGAGGTAATCACTTACAGATAAAAACATATCTCTTATGTTTTCTCTATTATTTCTTATATGTTGATCATGATTACCCATCACTAAATGAATATTCTTACACACCAATCGATCCAAGAAAATCCTAATACTTTCAAAACCACCGAATGCAACATCACCCAACATAATTAATGTGTCGTTTTGTCCAACTTTTGAATTTATGTTATCCACTAAAACATTATTCATTAGATCTATTGTATGAAAATCTCTTGTATTATTAAGAGGAATCTCACCATCTTGGGTTCTCCAATTTGTTACACCTCTACAAATATTTTTATGGTTATAATGCGGATCCGATGTAACCCACACTCTACCTGTTGTTAATATTTTATCAAATTTCATATTCTTTTTATTTAAGGTAAATCAATTGATTCATCTGACGTATACATATATTCTCTTAGATACTTTTCAAAATCAACATAATCGGGAGAACTGTAAGTTCTATATACATCATTATGGGAATCAGTATTTATGTAACCCATATAACCTCCGGTCAAATTTAGTGGACCCGTACTATTGCTGTTTAATAAATTTCTCACTCTATCAAGAATGTTATCCGAACCCAAATTATGTGGGATAATCTTATTATTATCCGGTAGTAAATCCCATATTGATTCTTCTTTTTGTAATTCAGGTATTACCACTGACCATATTTCCTGAGGTATATTTAATAATAATGGACTTGTCTCACTATCATCAGACAACCACGCCTTTAAATCTTTATTATCCGTTTTATCTCTAGAGATCGCATATTTAACATCCGTACTTCTATTGATCACATAAATAATTTTATAATTCTCAACATAGTTATTCCAATATTTTTCTTCAGTTATACACCATTTAGTATTTGCACCATATAACTTTGCCGCCTCATAACTTAATGGTATCATAACTAACCATTCCCCATATTCAAGTAATTTTTTGGTTTGTTTTTCCAACTCTTTTAATCTGACAATTTCTTTAGCCTTATTAACCTCATTTTTTAAAGTCCTAAAGTCGGTATGTTGACTAATATCGTTTTTCTCAATTCTTTTTGCCTTACAATGTATTTCAAACTCATTTAAAGTTTCAACATTTTCTTCACCAAAAAAATCAACCCCAATACCATATCGTATGTCAATATTATCATACCACGTTTTTAATTTTTTAATTAAAAACTCAGAATATTTATACGTATCGGTAGGATCTATCATACCAATAAGATCTATAATGGTAATGTTTAATTCAGGATGTTGTTCTTTTAATCTATCTAATCTACTCATAACTACAAATTTATTTCAAAACGATTTCTCATCGAGGTTAATGTTTCTTCGGGTACATTGTGTTTGTTAACACCTCCGTGTCTATTTTCCACAACTATGGAAAAAACTTTATATTCAAAATATTCCGCCATTTCAAAATATGGTTTCATTTCCCATTCTTGAGTGAATGTGTTTGAAACAACAATTACATTATTTAATAACGCAGTATGATTTAATAACATTGCAGTATAAACACTATCTTGACACCATTTATGGGCTTCTTTAATTTTAGATATATCAAATTTATATTCCCCATCTTTCATAAAAAACATATCAGTTTCAAAATGAGTACCACCTAAAGATTTAGCAAATGTGGATTTACCAGATCCCGGAATTCCACGAACTATATACAATATTTTTTCCATATCACAAAGATATGAATTTTTTTTTCAATAAACAACTATTTATTGTTATGAAAATCATTTTAACTGAGTCACAATATGAACACTTAATAAGTGAAGGATTTAATTTTGATCTTGAATATAAAAGGTTATACCCAAAAATATTTAGACAGATTTGTTTAAGATATGCAAACGGAGACAAAGAAAAAGCAAATGATTTTTGTCAATTAGGTTTTATAAAGGTTCACCAAAAAATGGGAATGTATGACGGTTCAGGTAGCCTTGAAGGTTGGATTCAACGTATTATAAAAAATACAATTATTGATGAATTAAGAAAAGAAAAAAGATCTCCAAAAAGAAAAGATGTTGATTTCGGTCGTGAAGATTTAGGTCTTGAGGATATGCCAAATGAAGAACCTATGTTTTCTATGTCCGATATTAAAGATGCTATGGAAACTTTATCACCATCATATAAAAGAATTTTTAATATGTATTATTTTGAAGATATGTCTCACCAAGAAATTGCAGATGAATTAGGAATTAGCGATGGTACATCAAAATCAAATTTATTTAAAGCAAAAGCCAACGTTAAATCTTATTTGGAAAAGTTAAATAAAAAAAGGGAAGGTTAACCCCTCCCTTTAAAGGTCGACAATGAATTGTCCGACTCCACCACCTTGTTTTACTAAACAAGGAAAATTAACTAAAGTTTGTTGAATCCGATATTCTTAATCCATCCACACAACGTTCAGGTTTACTCCAATAAGTTCTACGTTCAGGATATTCCAAACTGTATGACTCAATATCATAACCATCTTCCTTACCCCAAGAAAGAGCCATATCAATGAATTTTTCCTGATTCATCTCATTTCCGTATTCATCCACAATACGTCCTGATCTAATGAATTTAAATAGAGATTCTTTATCCTTAAAATACTTATCATCATTAAAATTCCAAAGGAACTTCCACCCCATACTACGTTTACCTAAATGAACCTTTACACTATCACTAAACTCATCCCAAGGTGTCCAATCCTCAAATACTTCTGGGTTTTCTATCGCAAAATTACTATTAACCGATGATGGAGATAACTCCATTCGTCTAACTCTAGCCATAAGACGATTACGTCTTGTTTCTAACTCATTAACAGATGGTATTCTATAAAAATTTGTTCCCATGTTTATAATCTTTCAATCCAAAGGTAGTAGTTCGGAGGATTAACCACACCTATTGAAATATCCGTAAATTTTCCTCCGATTATATATCCCATTTCTAAATTGACCTTATTCACATTACCAGTCAAATATCCAAAGATTGTGTAATTCAAAGTTAAAGAATATACAGTCCCGACTGAATTAAACCCATAGTTATATGGACCAATTGAATTATACTTATATACACTCTTTGTAATAAACTTGATAGTGTCAGGTGGAAGCATTTCAGATGGTAATCCCATTTCACCAATACGATATTGTTTAATTACCCAAGTTTGTCCCGCCAAAGAATATGTACTATCCTGTGGATTTGGATTAGTGGGAACTGGTGGTTGATACACTCCTGGTTCAATTACTTGTTTCTCACAGGATATCATTCCTAACACTAATACTAATAAAAAAAATATTCTTTTCATAATTTATTTTGTTACTAACGATTCAATTTTACTTTTAATTTGTTCAGTCATTAAAATATCACTTTCGTTACTAATAATTACCGAGTTAACTAATATTTTATTTGGGATGTGAACCAAAAATGTATTACCATTATAAAAACTTAAGTTATGACCCAATTCAATCGCCCCGTGAATCATCTTAACGAATAATTTGAATTGAATCTGATCCATAAACGTCTCATCAATCAGCACTCCCATATTCTCATTGATGACTTTTAACGTATATCCTGTAATTGTTGGCTTTGACATATTCTATAATTTTAGACAAAGATAGTAAACTATTTTAATATAACAAATTTTTATAATAGAAAATTATCTTCGTGTGTAAATCCTGATGAATCAATTTGTGGTCCATTATCAATTAAAACTTCAACTTTTATTTCACCATCAATAAATCTTGAAACCGAACAAAACTCAATTTCAACATCTTCTTGAATACTTTGTTTAAGTTCATTATATTGATCCTCATTTTCTAATGATCCACATTGTGTTGCCGGTGAATGATAAACTTTTATTCTATATGAACCGTATGGATTTTCTAACGTATTGGTATCCCAAATTAAATTTTCAAAATCATAATTTTCAGAACCATCTTTAGTTAAAAATTTACCATCACTATCTCTTTTCCAAACCTGTGAATGATGGAATCCACAATTATTACAGATCACATATTCTTCACCTGTTTTATAATAAAAATCAGAAAATGCCTCTTGTTTGCAATTTGGACATTCTAAATAATCAATTACGCTTCCCATATTATTTTGTTATTATATATTTTTTACCTTGCTTTTCCAACTTACCAACATAGTCGTTTTTGTAATCAATTCCTGACCAAAAACCACTACCATCACTCCAAAGACCACGTTTATTATTTTTATAAACTTCTTCACCAAATGTGATATAATCAGGTTGATCGTGATCAACCAAACAACTCGCTCTTGTCATTTCTCGTTTTTCTGTTGGTGTGTAATTACCAGACCAATCTTGTTTACATAAGAAAGTCGCTTCTCCAACAATAACTTCTTGTCCATCAAGAGTTGCCTTCTTATCTAATTTTTTCTTGTATGTGTATATGTAAGATCCCATATTTAAAAATTTTATCCCCCCAATTAAGGGGGGAAGATTAATTAATTTTGAGTAAACGCTTTATCAGCCCAAGTTTTTGCTCCCATTCGGGTCCAAATATTCATATCACACATATCAGGAAATGATTCTCTCATTGTTCCTACTGTCAACACATCCAAAAATCCTTTGTCTATGGAATACCATTTACCACCTTTAGTTGTATAAACATTCATCCAATGACCAAACTCATTTTTCATTTGGATGTTAATCAATACGTTTTTTTTATATCCACGAATAACACTAGAAGGTGTCCCTTTAGTGTCGTGAATATTAATAAAACCCGCTCTACATTTTCCCGCTATACGGAATTCATATTCTTTATTAATATCTTTAAGGTGATTGGACACTTGGACCGTAGTTACCTTATTTTTAACGATTGTTTTAAAGGATCCATAGAATACGTCACCTGACATTGTTCCTTCATTAACTGAGATAATTGTGTTGGTTTTTGTAGTTGTCATAACTGTTTATGTTTTTAATTACAATACAAAGGTAATGCTTTTTTTTAAACTGCCAAACAAAAACAAAAAATCCCACAACTTTTTTTTAAAAAAATTATGGGATTATGTTTTGATTAACCATTAAATAACTGAGAAGGGGGATTTTGGTTGTTTTTTGTATGATATAAATATATTATTGTTTACCAAAATTCAATTTTATTTTAAATTTTTTACAATAATTTTGTAAAATTCATCATTTTTTTTGTCTAAAGGTAAATTATCAATACTAAAATAACCACATTCACTATGTTCACCACCATCTTTGGCATTTTCTAAATCAGGATAGATCTCCTCATCAACCTCTAAAGAATATACATACATAAATCCTTTTAAATAGGTTCCATCTTTATTAAAACGATCAATAAACCCAACTAAATCTAAATTACCATTAACTTTAAGATTTGTTTCCTCATAAAACTCTCTACGAGCCGCCTCTTCAGGACTTTCCCCTTCTTCTATCCCTCCACCGGGTATTGACCAAACTCCAGGTAAAGTATTATCATTACTTCTTTTACATAACAATACCTTATCATTACATTTAACCAATATACCGGAAAATCTTTTGTTTTTCTTCATACCTTCTATATTTATAAATATGGAAATAATAATAAACAATAATCTCTTTAATGTCAAATCTGCAATTACAGATAAAGACATTCAAGAAGGAATGAAAGGTAAAAAATTTGACGATACTTTTAACGGAATGTTATTCATAATGAACGAAGGGTACCATTCCTTTTGGATGAAGGATTGTTTAATCTCTTTGGATATCATTTATATATCAGACGGTAAAATTCAAAAAATTTACAGTGACTGTCCTCCATGTAGGGAACAAGACGATACGAAATGTCCCCACTATGAAGGTGTTGGTGATATGATCTTAGAGATCAATGGTGGTGATTGTATTAAATACGATATCACCGAAGGAGATTCAATTTTGATTAAAGAGTGATTTTTGTTCAACAAAAGGTTTAACTCTATCTTCCGCAATTTTCATATAATTAGGACTTAATTCAATACCTAACCATCTACGATTTAATATCTCCGCAGCAACTAATGTGGTTCCAGATCCTGCAAATGGATCTAATACTACATCGTTTTTGTAGGATAATATCTTAATTGCCTTCGTTGGTATATCCATTGAGAAGGTCGCCTTGGTGAGTGATTTTGTATCTGCAAAATAATTCCACTGACCAAAAACAAGCTCCATAAATTCTTTCTTATCCGTCTCCTCATAAACTACTTTTTTCTTTGAACTACCATCCTCTTGTTCAACATCTGTTGGTACTCCAACCCATTGTGGTTCTCCTTTTATTTTTTTGATGTGCTGTTTTTTATAAGCCAAAATGACACATTCCTTAGGGTTGTAAATGTAAGGGCTTGATGGACTCATCCAAGATCCCCATGCTGTTGTTTTACTCCTGTGTGGAGAATCTTCTTCAAGATCCACAATACCAAAAAATCCGTAACCAATTTCTTTCATAATTTGCCACATCTCAGAAACAAAAAATATTCGACCACCTTTCTTTTGTCTATTAATTTCATAAGGAATATTCAAAGCAATTCTTCCATCATCTTTTAATAATCTATATGATTCAGTTAACCAATTTTTTGCGAACTCAATATATTCGTCAAATTCCACATCATCTTCGTGAACGTCATAATCAATACCAACACCATAGGGTGGTGATGTTACAATTAAATCTACTGTTCCTTCGGGTAGTGTTTTCATTATTTCAACACAATCACCATTTAAAATTTTTCCTGTTTCAATCATTTTTTTTTGTTTTTTTTATAATAATAGTAAATAAATAATTAAAAGTCCAGTAGTAATAATTGAAATCCCTATCATAGCCATTCCAAATACTTTATTATTACGATCAACCTGCTCTTTAGATCTTCCTTGCCATTCATTTCTGTCCCATTTCATATCCATACATTTTTTTTAGATAATCAAATAAATTTAAAAAATTAGGAAATTGTCCGTGTTTTTGTCTATAATAATTTTCCATTTTTGATGAATTAAGACCATATTTTTTATCATGCCCCAATCTATCTTCAACGTGTTTTATTTTAACTTTTTTATTTAATATAACTCCAATTTGATTTATAATATCTAAATTAGTTACTCTGAATCGAGTTCCAATGTTAAAAACTTGGTTTATGACCTCATCGTCAAACATAAGATCACATATGACTTTAACGTTGTCATAAACATACATCCACTCTCTAATTTGTTTTCCATCACCATAAACCGGTATCGATTTACCTTTATTAATTGATCGTGTAATCGTTGGGAGAAATTTTTCCTCAAATTGATGTTCTCCAAAATTATTACAAGTTCTTGTAATTAAGTACGGTAAACCATATGTTCTATTTGCCGAAAATACTAACATATCAGAAGCCGCCTTAGTTGATGAATAATATGAACTTGGTTTAATATTATCATCCTCTGTTGCAGTATGATTTATCGCAAAATGATCATCCATATCACCATAAACCTCGTCAGTTGAGATATGAATAAATTTTTTCAAGTTCTTATTTTTTCTTGAAATCTCTAAAAGATTAAAGGTCCCCTCCACATTAGTTCTAACAAAAGGTAAACCATTTTTAATTGAGTTATCAACGTGAGATTCGGCAGCAAAATGAACTATATAATCAAAATCACCAAGATCATTATCGGTTACATCACAAATGTCTTTTTGTAGAAATGAAACATTGTGTTTGATATTTTCTTTTTTACCTGCATAAGTCAATTTATCTACACAAAGAACATCACAATCAAAGTTATCTAATAGGTGATTTATAAATGCGGAACCTATAAAACCCGCCCCTCCTGTTACTACTATTTTCATAATGAACTTGATATTAATTGTGCAATCTTATAACCTGTGTAAGCCCCAATAGCCGCAGATCCTGGAAGTACAATAAATTTACCTAACATAGTTTCATATTTTTTTCTATTCACAATGTACGAGATTAAAATGTAATATAAAATATAGTTAATTAAAACCATAAAATCCATTTCTTTAGATACAAAAACCACTACCGAATTACCCAACAATCCCCAAGCAAAATTAATAACAGTTTCTCTTATAAGTTCACCAGGACTTGTTATAGCATCTAAAACAACAATTTCTTTTTCTAAACCTTTTTTAGTTTTTTTATCCATTTTGTTTTTCTAACATTTCAATATGGTGTTCTAAATACCATAATGCTTTTTTTAAATCCTGTAACTCTTTGTCCGAATCTTTTTTACCCGCTCTTGAGATATACTTTACTGTATTTCCCAAACTAAATCCTAAATTCCAAGCGTCAATAACCTTGATGGCTTCATAAGGATTATTTACTCCACCATAATGTAGTGGATGATTAACTTGTTCTACTTTTATTGGGGGACACTTACAATCGCCAGTACCCCCACATAAACATACTTTTATATTATCCATTATTCTTCTTCTCTATATACGTTTAATAATTCGTCTCTTGATATAGTATTGTATTTACCACTTAATCCATCCATATCAACAAATTTAGTCATCATAATTTTTGTTTCATAAATCTGTTTTGTAACATCAAGAGATTTAACAATCTCACGAATAATTTTATATGGATCCGCATTTGATCCCGGTCTACGGTCTTCAATGTAGCCTTTCCATTCTTTTGCCGTATCTTGTGGTACACGAATTGATGCTCCACGATCTGACACACCCCAACTGAATTTATCAATTGCCTGTGTTTCGTATTCACCAGTTAGACGTAAATTATTATTAGACCCATACGCTTTGATGTGATCTTGATGTCTTGATTCAAATGCATTAAATAAAGCCATAAAATATTTTTCATTTCCATCATTTCTCATAGTATCGGTTGAGAAATTAGTGTGAAGTCCAGATCCATTCCACTCACCGTGTGTTAATGGTTTAGGGTGTAATTCAATATGATAACCATATTTTTCTGCCATTTTGAATAAGAAATAACGAGTCATCCAAAGATCGTCACCACCTTTTAATTTTCCTTTTGAAAAAACTTGATATTCCCATTGTCCTAAAGCAACCTCAGCATTAGTACCGGTAATATCAATCCCATAATTTAGACACATATCTAAGTGTGATTCAACAAAATCACGACCAACAACATTATGTCCTACACCACAATAATATTCTCCCTGTCCTTTAAGGATGTTTCTTTTATGACCTAAAATGTTTCCGTTAATCTCTTCACGTATGAAGTATTCTTGTTCAAACCCAAACCAAAGATCTTCAAAGTTATCACCAATCTGAGATCTTTTATTTGATTCATGTGGGGTCCCATCAGGATTTAATACTTCACATAATACATATACAGTATCATTTACGAATGGGAACCCATGTGTTGTATACTGTCTAACAGGTTTTAAAAGACGATCTGAATTTCCTGTTTCCGCTTGAGAAGTGGATGATCCATCAAAATTCCATACCGGAATATTATTTAATTCCATAGGAACTTCACTTTCAACAATTTTAACTTTACTTCTAAGGTTTGGCTCCGGTCTATATCCATCAAGCCAAACATATTCTAATTTAATTTTCATTTGTTTTCGTTTATGTATTTTATTATTTCTTCTTTGGATTTTCCTTCATTAAATAACCGATAAACATCTCTTGAGAATTTATCAGTTAAAAATGCAGCATCGACATCAAGATATTTTTCTATATCATCTAAATGTCTTAAAATATGTTTTTTTGTGAAAATTCTCTTATTGAACCCCATTTGAATTAGATTTAAGGGTTTGGGAATTTTTTTGACCGATAATTTTAATATAAACTTTTCTGACTTCTTTACCTAAATCCATATCGTTTGGTAGGTCCTTAATTAATTTTTCAATCAATTTTTCGAAATTTTTATCCATATTAAGAATTTAATTGTTCTTTGTTTTTCTTGTAGTTTTCTAACATCTGTACTTGGTTAACATAACTAATCAATTTTCTTTTAAAAAGAGGTAAAAGTGTTTCATTAATTGGGAACTCACCTTCACAACTCATTTCAAATAGAGGTAGTTTTGATTTATTATCTATGTTCCATTGACTAAATGTATTTATAATTTTTGTGATTGTCAAATTATTTTTCTTATCAGAATAAATTAAATTAACTAAAGTTTTACTCTCAGGTGATTTTTTATTGACTGGTTTTACATCATATTCCCAAACATAATACATTTCATCCTTAGGATTAATGTAATAAAAATATCCTTTTTTTTCTAAAACCGAATCTTTATTTTTCTTTAGTTTCATTATGATACTATCAAATACTATTTCCCAAACAGATTTAGCAATATTAAAATATTCTAACATTCTTGGAGCACTATACGATAATATTTTAGTGAATTCACCCATCTCCTCATTGTCTAAAGTTGGGATTTCTTTAATCTTTAAATCTTTTACAAGTAACTCATCGTCTATAGTTGAAAATTTCTTATCCGTGTAGATAATTTTCTTATCCTTAATAAGAGTTTGAATATTCGCTAAATGTAGTGATAATTCAATGAAACTTGGATACAGTTCCATGTTGTCTAATTTTTCCCCCATTTTTTGGAAGTACGACAATAATTTGTATTCTTTGTGTTCTTGGTCAATAGGTTTTTCAAACATCCATTCGGTGTTCATTAAAAACTCTATTTTTTTCTTTCTTCCCATCACACATAAACATAATAATATTTTTCTATTCTGTAAAGATATTAATCAACTCTAAAGACAACGTAATTTGTATCGTTGATTCTAATTTCATCGTAAGTCCCATCATAATTTGCTAATATACCGTAATCTGAATCACGAATTAAATCTTCTTCTAATGATCTTTTATCCACAAAATTTTCATAATCCATACCATAATCGTCTAACCATCTAATCGGGTCGTCTTTAATTTCATCTAATCTTTCTTCTACCTCTCTTTCAACATCATCTTCATCAGGATCTCCTTCAGGATTATCTTTAATAGTTTCTATGTCATCTTCAATATCCACAAAACGATCCTCAATTTCACTTATTCTTTCCGCAATATTTTCAGACATTTCATCCCAATCTATATCTTTGTATACGGGATTTTTTAAAGTTGGTGTCCCATTTAGTAAAACAGTTTTACTTCCGTCTTGATTGGCAATTAAATTAATTTTGTTACCCGCACCATCTTTATATTCCCAATTATTCTCTCTATTAACAACAAATTCTAATGGTGGTATTATCCCATAATTAATTAAAAATAACTCACCCTGTAATTCAACTCTCTCAAATTTTAAATCATCTATTTGTTGTTCCTGATATCCAGATATATCTCTTCTTACATCATAATTACTCGGATCATCATAGATCCATTGTCTTATCATATCCTCAAAATATTCCGCAACATCATCCCCGTCAATGTGATAAGATAAAGTGTCTTTACTAAAATTACTTAAGTCATCTATCATATCTTTATAATAGTCCTGAAGAGATGTGTCGGCATCGTATTCCGTACCAACTGCATATACATGACCATCAGCATCGGGATGAATTGATCTAAATGTATCCATTTCATAATGACTACCAAGAGGAATTAAACCATATACATCATTATTTTTAGATTTAAGTTCATCAATATCATATTGTAATTCATCATAATCATTTGTTAACTCATCAACCAAATCCGGATCTTCTTCAACATCAATTCTATCTTCGAGTTCCTGTAGTTTTTGTTCTAAACTTTTTAACTCTTCAATTTCATTCTCTTCTAACTCATCAATATCACCCTCATTAACCATAAATCGGAATACCGCATGAGCTCTTTCACCAGTATTATCGGTATCATTTAAATTCCATTCATCATCAATTCTTCTTTGATCCGCATCATCTCTTTCTTTTTGTCTTTTACGTCTTTCAATTTCTTCAGCATATGGTGTATTATAGTATGCACCAAGAGAATTGTATTCAACACCATTTAAACTTTTTATTTGTGTTCCAGCAATCGTGAGCTGACCATTTATGGTAATTTCACCCAAACTTTTTATTGGTTTACCGTTTATATTTACAGGACCATTAACTCTAAGTTTTTTACCTTTAAACATAGGTAATTTAGGTATTGCCTGAGCTTGATAATTAACAGATCTTAATAACATATAATACTGATCAGGTGTGATATCATAATATTGATCATCACCTTCAGTTTCTTCAAATATTATAGTTTTAATTAAATTAACTAAATCACCACCTTTTATTTCTACTATTCTTGACATATAACAATAAATATTCAATTCTTTACAAATATAATAATCTTTAGATATTTATAGATAAATAAACCTAATAAAAACAAATTACCATGGGATGCGGATGTAAAAAAAATCAAGCACAAGCGGCACCTCAACCACAAGCACAACCTCAACCAGCACAACAAAATGCTACGGTTCAGGAATCTGTGAAAAAAATTGTTGAGAAATATTACAAGAATAAGTAATAGGTGTTATGCGAATTGTTGAGGTGGAGAATTATTTTTCCACCTTTTTTTATATTTATTAGTTAGATATGGACTTAAAACAAATAATACAAAATTTTAACGATGGTGATTGGGATGACATATCACCTATTTTTAATCGTAAAACTACCACATTTTTAAAATTTTTAAAAAGTAAAAATTTATTAGATAGAATTGATATAAATCAATTACCGGAAGATGATTTTCCTGAAATGGAGTTTTTAGATTCTTTAGGTATTTTAGATGGGTTAGAATATAAATCAGTACCAGATGAACAATCTAATAGATATCTTTTGTATATGTTAGAAAAAAACCCATCGGAAACTTTAAAATTTATTTGTGATAACCTATTAACAGATGTTGAGTTGAGAGGTGAGGATTATTATCTCAAATTAAAGGATAGAGAAGAATTATCCGAATTTTTTAAAGATTCTCGTCAATCAACATCACCTAAAGATGTTGCTAAATCAATTTTAGGTGAAGATTCTTGGGACCCATATTGGGACACAACTGATGATGTTTATCGTGATGTAATTGAAGTGTTAGATAAAGAAAACTTGAGTCACCTTTCACAATATATAATTGAACATATTGGTAATCAGATTTTATCAATAGATGATTACGACACTCAATTTTTTGATGAAATTTCAAATGAATTGGGAGAATTTACAATCACATCAGAAAATGTTGAAGGACTACTCAGAGATGAAGAATCAATGAAACTACTTTTAAAAAATGATCTTATTGATTTAAAATCCGAATTATACTCATTACACGATAGTTCATATAATTCAGCATATGAAAATGAAATATATTCTAGTGTTATGTCAGAATTAGAAAGATTATTTGTTGGTAATATAATTGAAGAACCATTAACAAGAAACGAAAAAACTTATTATAGACCATATATTAAAATCCGAGATTTTTATGGAAATGTTAAATTATTTTTATCCACGTTTGTAGGTTCAGGTTATAACGATGACAATCTTGATTATCACGGATCATACACCGAAATGATTAAACATTTAATGGGTGAAGATGAAATACAGTATTTAGATTTTAGAATACCAGATTATCCTGACTACCGTGAAGTTGAGAAAAATATAAATGATATGTTAACCTCTTACATTTAAGTAAAAATACCTTAACTATTTATATATTCATTTAAAATCCATATCAATTGTAAAAAAAGATATGAGATTAATTAATAAAAATTCAAAAAGAGGCATTGTTAATCTATTTGCCGATTTCATTTTATCTAAGATTGATAAAAATGAAAATTCAATTATACAAGTTTCAGATGTTGGTTCTTTTTATGTAATTAATGGAATTACAACGAGTGAAACATTTTTAGATATAAATTCAATAAGAGATGAATTTACCGAAAAATTCCAAGATATATTAACGTCATTGGAGATTAAATCACTTAACGTTATCGATATTATCAAATACAATCAAGAAATTGGAAATATTGAGAAGGGATGGATTAAAGTTAATAAAATTCCTTTTATTGAGGAACCTGAACCTTTAAGTGAGATTTCAATTAATTCTGAATTCCCATATGGTCATAGTTTAAACTGCGGTAGATTAATGGTTTATTACACCCACTATATGTTTAATCAAGTTTATAGTACAATAATGACCAATGAAGTTCATTTTTTCTTCACCAAAAAAATTGATTCTAATGAAGATTTTAAAATTAAAGTAGTAACAGATAAAGGACTACATAAAGATATTATCAAATCACTTATCTTAGACGTATTTAACTTCGATTTGGAAGAGTTTTCATCCAAAGTGGTAAGTTATGACTTAACTCAAGATATATTAGATCCTATGGGAGAAAAACCATATTTAATACAAGATAGATTGGAAGACGTAATTGTCTTCTAATCTATCTTTTAAAAAATTCTTTAATTATTTTAGCGCCTTGTTCAATATCTTCAAAATCTCGGTCAGGAGCAAACAATTTAGTCACAGGATTATCTTCAGGTGATTCAATTAACATAAATGCCGGAACAAATTCATTTTCTGTTACCTCAACAAATAAGTTATACTCTTCTTCATATTCGTGAATATCACGATCCACGTATTCAATACCCTCTTTGTCTAACATTTCTTTTAACATATGACAAAAAGGGCATTGTTTCATCGTAAAAAGAACCGCAACCTTATCCATTGATTAATTCGGTTAACATATCTTTTAATTGACCTTCGTTAAGTACCCCAACTTTTGTATCAATAACTTCACCAGAATTAATCACTTTAATCGTTGGTATACTTCTAATACCTAATGACGCTCCAACTTCTCTATTTAAATCTACATTCATTGTATACATCTTAACATCAGATGTATTTTCATTTGATATTCTTTCAAATATTGGTTTCATCATTCTACATGGTCCACACCATTCAGCCCAAAATTCAACAATTAATTTTTCACCATTGTTAATTTTTTCTTTTAATTCTACACTTGTAATTTCCATTTTTTTATTTTTTTATTTTATATGATCAATGACCACTGTTCAACTTTGATAAATTTTTTATAAAGAATTTAACTTCATCATATTGATCCACATCGTAATAAACTTTCACATTATAATTTAGTTCAGATAAATCAATCTTAGATAAATATAAGTAAAACCCGGATCTATGTTTAAAAATTCCTTCGGTATGTTTTATTTCCCCACCATATTCCTCACCTTTAAGATATTCTATCAAAAAGTTTTTATGTATTAAAACGTCTGGTGTTAAATTTAAAGGACTATTAATTTTTAAAACACCATATAATTTTTGATGTCTATCTTTAAGGATATCCAAAAAGTTATTTTCGTTTAAAAAATATTTATCTTCCATAATTTAAAAAAAGGGGTCCGTAGACCCCGTAGTAGTTATAACATTGATTCTGCGGTTTCCCAAAGTTTTGTGTTAACATAATTCAAACTTGATATGTTTTTCAAACTTCTCAAGCTTGACTTGCGACCAGTTTTTGTTTTATACTCAATACCTCCTCGGACAAATTTTTCCTGAACCATGTTGAATGTAGACCAAAGGTCGTCACCAGAGTCCTCATGTCTTAAAGGTGTTAAAATTTCTTCGATGTTTAACTCCGCAGGAACAGAACCAATAGCCCATCTAAACTTAGAAGATTTCTCAACAAAATCAATCTTTTCGTCAATTGTTAATTTTCTTTCCATCATTCTACCAACAGAATGTTCAATCTTAGGTAATTTCTTACTAAAACTTTCAGTTAGTTCTTTTACCTCATCTAAGGTAAATGCCTTATGACGAATATTAAATCTTTCAGATACAGACGTAGGAACAACAAGACCATTACTACAAACTAGTCGGTAAAGACCAGCACCTAAAGAAAAACCTGAAGTACCATTGTGTGAGTTACGAACAATCGCCTCAACTAAAGTATCACCAACCGCAGGTAATTGTTTGTTACGAAACTTAACCTCGTGTAACGCATGAATACCTTTACCCGTTTGATGTGCTGAGGAAACATCCCAACCTTCTCTCAAAAAATATTCAATTACCTGATCCGTAGGTACGAATGAATATTTGTTAGTCAACTTACTTGAAGGTTCCGTTGCAAACACCGATGGTGCCACTTTTTTAATTAATTCTGGTGTGTAAATCATAAGTATAAAATTTAATTATACCACAAAGATAACACTTTTTTTATAAACCACAATAATTTTTTGATTTTTTTTAATTTAAAAATATATCACCGAATTTTGTTTTCATTATATGTTGTTCAATTTTTTCTATTGATGCCAACTTTTCAAATAATTCAGGTGCCTTTAACTCTAAAACAATATCTAATATTTGTTGTTTTGTTAAAATATAATCTTCCCCCTTTTCCACATTTTCCAATGATTTTTCTTTCATCTTTTGGTAGAACAAATCTTTTTGTGCTGTACCCACTAAATCCATAAAATCACCGGGGTTATTTTCAAAAAAAGTTATCATTTGTCTTATGTATACTTCAACATCTATATTTTTCATATTTTATATTTTAGAATTTCCCTAATCCAGTACAGTGTTGTTTCATATCTTCAGGGAAATGAATAAACCAAAAATCCTCATCAGGTGTCATATATTCTTCTAATTTTTTAGGTATCTTGATATTAGGATTTGATCCCATAATTGAAAAGAATTCTAAACAAGTTAATTTAGAAATAGATTCAGGTAACTTATCTAACTCAGGGTTGTTTGTTAAATTTAAAAATGATAATTGTCTACAGTTTCCAATACTTTCAGGTATCGACTTAACCATATTATCAATTACCAAAGTTGTAAGTTCAGTAAATTTTCCAATACTTTCGGGTAGATCCATTGCGATGACATCATTTGATTTATTTTCCATATTAATGAATTCAACATTATCAGGAATTGAATCAAAATATTCCTCAAAACCAAATAGTGCAATGTATTTAGATGCATCATCTTTAGGATATTCCAATTGAACAAATGTTCCTGTATCCTTAGATGTTAACTCTTGAGCGTATTTTCTTTTAAGTTGTCTGAAATACGGTCTCATTTCTTTGGTTTTAATTGTCTCAATATCGCTTGAAGTTAACTGACTTAATGTTTTTGTAAGTAATTTTTCTTTTTTCTTTGAAACATAATAAGACATAGCCCCATCTTTAAGGACCTTAACCATTCCACCATTTAACTCAGTTCCTAAACCAATATATTTCTTTTGTAGTTCTTCAGGTAAATTAGCAAATATTTCAACACCGTTACTCATGTTAGTGAAATCGGGACCTCTTAATTCCATCCATAATTCAACTTCTTCAACACTACCTAACTCTTGTATCGGATCGTTAGTTCTTAGGTTATAAGATTTATATCTCTGCATTTTTTCTTGATCCTCATTACTAAATGGTTTTGGTTCAAGATATTCTTTTTTACCTTGTAATGCCGGAACCTTTCTAGTAATTTCGTCCCAATCAATTTCTGTAGCTCCGGCATATCTACCTGAATTGGTACCATCCGCCAATCTCATTCCTCCCCATCTATCAACAAGGACAACAACAGCATAATTAACATCTGATTCAGGTAAATTCTTACTAATAACATAATATAATGTTAAGTTTTGATTTAATCTATAATTGTAGTAGTAATTACTTGATCCTTCCCAAGATGTACACCATCTTCTATCGGGAGCGTGTTTTTTTCTAATATTAATACATTGTTGTTTTTCATCAGGAGCAAAAATTAATATGTTATCATCTTCATATGCAATATCAACGTCATCTAAATCAATATCAGGTAAACTATATTCATCTTCACCCATTGGTGTGTAACCATCAACCAAATGCTCAAACTCATCAAATGTCATAAACGCAGTTAATTTAGCATTTAATGGAATTGATTCGAAGTGTCTCACAAATCTTTTAACCCTAGGAAGAATAACTGTTAATGGATCATCATCAGGATTATCCTTCATAAATTTTTCTGTCATTCTTTTTGTTAATTCATTCTCACCATTGTCATCAAATCTACCAAAAAATCTATTAACTAAATCATTTAATTGAGATGGGTTTAAATCGGTAACATCTCTTTTGAATAACTTTTGATCGGGGAATAATGTTTTTAACTCAAAATATTTTTTAATATTTGTTTTAACTAATTGTAAGTCAACACCTTTGTGTTTAGTCACAAATTCTTGTGCAATACTCTCAAGATCTTTTTTGGTTTTTTGCTTTGTGGATTTATCCGCAACAAGTTGCTTTACTTTTTCATAACTATGTTTGAATATATCTTTATCTTCATTATCAAATGCCGCTTTAAATCTTTCAAAATCAGATATTGTTTTCTTGATTTCATCCTCAGTATCATCAGTTTCTTTAGTAAACTTATCCAATAATTTCTTTACTGTGGATTCAGGATACTCCAATAATATTTTTTTAATATTTACGTTTTCTTTAACGACTTTTGATAAAATTCCAACTAATTCCATATTGACTTTTTTTAATATAAATATCCAAGAAATAAAAAAAATTAGTAATTCATTATAAGTAACTCCTCACCCATATTTTGTTTCTCACCTTTCTTAGCTGCGGCAGCCTTAGCAAACTCTTTTCTTACCCAACTATAACGATCTTCAGGGAACCAT
>Ga0315900_10000457_pt1 | contig 72447 bp, 49 predicted proteins | sample LakEriMetagenome_FD_203521 | JGI IMG/M metagenome (GOLD analysis project Ga0315900, IMG submission 203521) | Freshwater fungal communities from buoy surface, Lake Erie, Ohio, United States - Buoy 12 MA114 | ecosystem: Environmental > Aquatic > Freshwater > Lake > Lake biofilm | place: USA: Lake... | reverse complement strand
ACTTAATGAAATTGCCAAGATACCGACAACCGACCTTATTGACTTCGACTATCCAAGACTAGGCGTACGTAGTGTCTCCTATTGGCATACCGAGCAAGATATTCCTGAAAACTGTAGCGGAGAGTCGATCTGCAAAGTGGCCGCTGTACTCTTGGAATGGATTCGCAATCAAAAATAGTTTCCTTCATGCGAAGGGGTTTTACGATATCGTTGGTCTCTCAAATCTAGTCAGCAACTGCAGTTCTCACCTAGGATCCAACTATGGCAATTGCATCTGGTTTATTCGGAGCACTGCTAATCGGAATTTCAATCGCTCTTCAACGCTGGTCGATTGTGTCCTGGGATGATCACTCTTCAACTCAGTCGCAAACACTCCTCGAGCCAGCTAACCGCCCGCAGACTTTCGCTCAAAGGCAATTCGTTCGCCGCACATGGACAAACATTCTGATAGGCACGATCGGGGGCATTATGATCGTAAGTTCGCAACTCCCCAAAGGAACTTGGTGGCTAATCTCATGGGCACTTATCGCCCTGCTATTGGTCACGATCACCCTGATGGCAATACTTGACATTACCTTTACCTGGATGCACTACAAAAAGACACTCAGCCAAATCGCTGAAAAGTCTCTAGGTCAAGCGACAAAGAAGCACCGCTGACTCCAGCGCTAGCTCAGAAAAGTTGGGGTAGACGAATTAGATTCCTTCAAGGACTCCATTCCGTAGTTCTCAGCAGATGAGGCAACGTTGACAACTCGGCGAAAGTCAGTCCTTCTTGCTGTGCTCTCGCCAAGTTGATCATTGATAAATCTGCGTCAAGTTCCTCTCTCGATCGCGAGCGTCCGCAAGCAAATCTCCCTTTCTCGCTCCGATCGATTTTATCTTCCACCTGGGGGCACATATTTCGCCAGCCACGCAAATACTTCCTGATGCCAGTAACGACTGTTGGCAGGCTTGCTGACCCAGTGCCCCTCGTCCGGAAAGTTAACCATCCTCGATGGGACTCCGAGTCGTTGTAACGATGTAAATAGCTCGTGTCCCTGACCGATCGGACAGCGAAAATCCAAGTCGTTGTGAACCACTAGCATCGGGGTTTTGAATTTCCCAAGATTACCAGCCTTAGTGTGTGGCGAATACTCGCGATACTTCCCAGGTTTGTCCCATGGAAGGCCACCATGCTCGTATTCATCGAACCACTGCTCGTCGGTTGTCCCCCACATGCTCTCGAAATTCCAAACGCTGCAATGAGTGATCAGGCATTGAAAACGACCTGTGTTCACCGCAAACCAATTCATCATGTAGCCACCAAAGCTCGCCCCCGCTGAGCCAATGCGTGTGCTATCTGTCCATGGCTGCTTCTCAATGTAGTCGATACCAGCCATGAGGTCGCGATAACATTTGCCTCCCCAATCCCCAGAAATATCATTGACATACTTCTGTCCAAAACCGGTGCTGCCTCGAGGGTTGGGTAGCACTACAACATATCCCTGAGCTGCCCAAAGCTGTGGGCACCACCGATAGGACCATCCATCCTCCCAAGCGCTCTGTGGACCACCGTGAACCAAATAAGCAATTGGCCAACGTTTAGCAGGATCGAAACCCGGCGGCTTCAGAATCCACATTTGCATGTTTACGTCACCTTCAACCGGAACCTCAACACTCTCCGGCCTCGGTAAGTTTAACTCCGACAGCATCGCAGTATTCGCTTGGCTAAGTTGCGTAACCTTTCCTTCAAATGCGATCGCCTTCGAATCCGCAACTAAATTCTGCTGGAATATTTCAGCGGGAGCATTCATTAGCGCTTTGGAATAGACAAGCAAACCCTTTCCAGCACTTAGCGATGTTATCTGCCCCTTTTCACCCGGAATCGCGTAGGGTTTTCCATCAGCGACTCCGACCGCATAGATCATGCGAGCCCCTTTTTCCTCCGTCGTAAAGATCAATGTATCTTTACCTACCCAAGTAAACTCATCGCACGTGCGATCCAAGCCTGCAGTAAGACTCTTAGGAACCGATGTGAATTTCCCTGTCGAGTCGACATCTACCAGCATCAATTCCCACTTGTCCGCCTCGTAGCCAGCAATCGTCTGAGCACGATAAGCCAGTTTGGTTCCGTCAGGACTAAATCGCGGAAACACGTCCGCCGCCTTGTTCCCTGAAGTTAGTGTTTCCCACTGCACCGATTTATTATCAATCGCAACTCGGCATAGGTCATAATTGGTGCTCCAAGATTCCTCCGTCGCGGGTGCTGCTGTAAAGATCAATGACTTGCCATCGGGTGTGAATGCAAAGTCATCCCCGACGCTGAAGGTCGTAGATGTCGGATATCCATCGCGGTCGCCCGGTGTTACATCTCGGCATTCACTCCCATCCCCCTTGCAAACAAACAAGTGCTGTCTGCGATCTTCCACGTAACTGTCCCAGTGCCTGTAGAAGAGTTTTCCAAAGACCTTTGCTTTCACCGGGTTTTTCTCTATCTCATCGCTCTTGCTCTTGTTTCTGGCATCACTATCCGCGAGTGGAAGCTCACTGAATTCTGGATATACGCTGGACACAAAGGCAATGTAATTACCATCGTGGGACCAAATACCAGTCGACGCTCCTGTGCTCAAGGATGTGATTTGCTTTGCCTCACCACCATCAAGCGAAATTACCCACAACTGATTGGTGCCACTGCGACTAGATTCAAACAGTATCGATTTCCCATCAGGTGACCAACGCGGATGACGGTCGCTTTTGCCCTGAGGATTGGTGAGTTGTTTTGGAGGCGTTTTGCCGCCAACTGACGCAAGCCAAAGTGAGGTCGAACTTTTGTTACCTTCCAAATCGACATTGGTGACTTGGTAAACAACGAGGTCCCCCTGAGGCCTTAGTTGAGGTTCCGAGACTCGCTGAAAACGAAACAAATCCTCGATCTGCATCGAGCGAACAGAGGGCTTGTTTTTAGCTTCCTGAGCACTCACGACACTTGTGTCCAAAGTCATCAGTAGATAACTCACAGCAAAGAAAGGAAACCATTTAATAAAAAGTGATTTTGCGGATGTTGTCTTGTGCATAGTTATCTCCGCCGACGTCGTTTTGATTAAACGTAGTATTAAGGGGTTGTTAAAGTTTGAATCGGGATTCACGCGACGTTCCAAAAAGCCACGTTCCTAGAAGCCTAAGAATTTCATCAATATGAAGCATGCCATGGAACAGAAAGCAACTCAACCCGGGTTACCGCATCAGTCGACAGTTTTATGGAGACTTCAGCCGTAAAATTCGGAATCCCAAACACCCCAAAAAGCACCAGGTCAGTCAGTGCCTCGGTAACAAGGAAGGTGTCATGGCTTGTCCCGTCGTTTGTCTCTCGGCTTACGCTTCAAAGCTTGGAAAAAATTTGTAAACTCCTCTGGCAACTTGCTCTCAAGTTGCAATGACTTGCCGGTCGTGGGATGCGTGATCCCAAGCGTTAGGGCGTGCAGAGCAATCCGCCGTACCGGCCAAGCCTTATGAGGTTTACGATCTCTCGCATATCGTTCATCGCCAATAAGTGGAAATCCCGCCTCGGCAAAATGAACACGAATCTGATTGCGGCGTCCGGTTTCGAGCCATACCTCTACATAGGTCGCATCGACAAACGTTTCGATAACGCGATAATGAGTGATCGCATGCTGGCCCGCTTCTTCATCATCGGTGGAATAGCGGTTGAGTTGATCGTCTGTTGCAAGATAGGAATCAAAAGTCCCTTGCTCGGGAGTAACCTGACCATAGACCAAGGCATGATAGCGACGCTGTGGCTTGCGTTCCGCAAACTGATCTCTTAGTTTCTCCGCAATTTCCAGACTCTTGGCGAAGACCAGCAAGCCCGAAACACCTCGATCCAAGCGATGCACGACAAAGGCCGATTGCGGAGGATGCCGTCGCTGAAGGATTCGATTTAGTTCAGAGATAACCGTTCTGCTCTCACGTTGCTGTGTTGGAACGGTCAATAAAGCTGGCGGTTTTAAAACCACTGCAATCGCATCGTCCTCATAAATTATCTCGACGGGCACACGACGGTCGACGGCGACAGGCTTTTGTGGTGCTTCCGGTGGATAATATTCGATCTCAAGTAAATCGCCCTCGATCAAAAAGAAGCTGCTGCGCGTATCAACCCGATGATTAACCTTCACAGCTCCTTCTCGTATCGCCTGCAAGCATTGCTGCCGAGGTAGTTTCAGCAACTGTTGCACTAAAGATTCTAACCTCCTTGCGGGCGGAGGAATTCGTGAGTCCACCAAGAGAGTTTTGCGAATTAAGTCGGGTGGATTCATAAAACCAAAGTGTTTCAACTCAGAAGCGAAGATCAATTACTCATTCTCGAAACAAGTCTCCGATTTATCGTAATCCACAACACACCGAATCGTCAGTCGAAGTGAACTGTTTCTTAAAATCCGATAACAAAAATAGGATGAATAAAATCTTACGGAGATTATCTTTCCTTTCCCGTTCAATTCCTCAAGCTAAAAAGTCTTATCACTAGGCACACTGCCACTGACCAAAACGCACAAAATTCGAACAGCTTGCTCAGCCAGAAATATTATCCGGTTTTCTCAGGTCACGTTGATTATTCTCAACTCCGCAAACGGTAGCTTGGGAGAGAAAACAGGTGCAGGCTCTTTTGGCGGTCAGAGAATCGTTGAGAAAAACCTTGGCGAAGGTTTCCTAAGAAAGACCGGCAGAAATACGCGAGAAAGTTCGAAGAGCGCATGAAAAAGCCCATTCGAGAAAACCGTTCAAAGGTGGGCAGACCTTTGACTCTTTGTTTCCTCGAATGGGCTCCTGACAAGAACCCGCAACGGGGTTATTTAACCCTTTGCAGGTCGGAGAGGGAGGATGGAATAGCGTTAAGATATCAGGGTTATTCCCCCTTTTCAATACTCGCGGGGTGTTTTTTTCCTAAAAATGGGTCCTAAGGGGAATGCTTGCCCCTTTCCGGAGAGGGGCTGCCGATAAAAAATAATTGATATCGCACTTTGAAACCGTTATGATTCCCGGTTTGCGCCCGAAGGTCGATTTGGTAGAAACCAAACACTCGTGAGTCCTAGTGGTTCGCCAGTGTGACTTGCAACACGCAAAAGCCTTCCACGCGAAATCACCCCGCCTCACCTACCGCGCAAGGAGCCGAAAGCCATGTTGAACTTCTATTCGAAGCCAGTGGCAGATCGTTTTTGTGATGGAATTGCACGACGCGACTTTTTGAAAGTCGGTGGTATGGCCTTGGGGGGGCTCTCGCTTCCGCAATTGCTCAAAGCTGAAACCGCTGCGGGCATCAAGACTAGTCACAAAGCCGTGATCAATGTCTTTCTGCCAGGTGGGCCACCTCACCAAGATATGTTTGACATGAAGATGGATGCGCCTGCCGAAATTCGAGGGGAGCTCAGGCCAACCAAAACGAATGTTCCAGGGATCGAGATTTGCGACCTTTTCACAGGTCTTTCCAAACGCATGCAGCACTGCTCGATTATTCGTTCGGTAGTCGGGGCGGAAGGACCTCACTACACAGAACAATGCATCACAGGCCGTGGAGAACGAAATCCGCCTGCAGGTGGTTGGCCTTCCTTTGGTGCGTGGATTAGCAAGCTACAAGGTGCGGCCGATCCTGCCGTTCCACCTCATCTGACACTAATGTACAAGACGGACCACAATCCTTGGGGTGAACCAGGTAAAGGTGGTTTTCTCGGCATGGCTCACGCTCCTTTTCGTTTAGTTGGAGGACGAGGTGAAGTTTCCAAGCTCGACAACATGATTCTCAAAGACATCACACTTGAACGCCTCAATGACCGCAAACAGTTGCTCTCCTCGCTTGATCAATTCCGCAGAGACACCGATCGCACTGGAGCAATGTCAGGCTTAGATGCTTTCACCGAGCAAGCACTTGGTATTCTGACAAGTAGTCGTTTGGCTGAGGCAATGGATATCAGCAAAGAAAGTCCCGAGACTATCGCTCGTTATGGCAAGGGGAATCCTGAGTTTCATGCTGACGGTGCTCCTCGCATGAACGAAAACTTCCTCATCGCACGACGATTGGTCGAGGCAGGTGCCCGCGTTGTGTCACTGAACTTCAGTCGCTGGGATTGGCATGGCGGCAACTTCGATCGATGTCGCGAAGATCTTCCCCGGCTCGATCAGTCGCTCTGTGCTTTGATTGATGATTTGGTCGACCGTGGACTCGATAAAGATGTTTCCGTTGTTGTTTGGGGAGAATTTGGTCGTACCCCAAAGATCAACAAAGATGCGGGTCGCGATCATTGGCCACAAGTTTCCTGCGCATTGCTGGCCTGTGGTGGTATGAGACATGGGCAAGTGATCGGTGCTACCAATCGACTTGGGGAATACGCAACGGAACGCCCCACAACGTTCCAGGAAATTCTTGCAACGCTCTATCATCAAATGGGAGTCGATCTCAATTCGGTCCGCGAATTTGACTTGAGAGGACGTCCACAGTATCCGGTCGATGCTGGGATTCAGCCAATCAAAGAATTGATCTGAGAAGATTCACCTCTTATTTAAAACGCGAAGAAAATAGCTCGTTCGATCTCGCTGTCTCTGTTAGCAAACGCTTCGAGCGGACGGAGATTTGCGAGCCCTCATAGACGGAATGAGAGATCGTGGGGCTCTTGCGCATGATCGCAAAGCCCCCCGAAAAACGACTGCTCGCGGTTTTTATTCTTCTCATTCCGCGGCGATATTCTCTAAATCCATTTCACTGCTAACTCTCCTGACGCCATGGGGATCGGTAAGGGAGTGTTCAAACTCTCTTAGATGATTCGTCGAAAGAGCCGAATCTCTTGACGGACGCTTGCGAGGGCTGACGCCTTGCCTCGAAATAAGTTTTCAGCTTCAGCTTGAATTTCATCTGCTCAATCCTTCATTCGCGATGACAAGTGGGCTTGCGTAGTGTCTCTCTGCTGCTCATGGTGGATTTTTTTAGGCAATACTTCGGTATGTAGTGTGACTGCGAACTATCAGCATCTTCGTATTCAATCCTTGGTGTGGTCTCGAAATCAAGCAAGCTTTTCGAGTAGAATCCGGTGGTCAACGGTTACCAATTTGTGTGAGTTTTCTCTCTGGGAGTTTGTTGTTTATGACCTTCGGATTCGGAATCATCGGTTGCGGAATGATCGCTAATTTCCATGCCAAAGCGATTGCCGAATTGCGAGGTGCCAAATTGATCGCTTGCTACAACCGAACTCCAGAGAAAGCGGAGTCGTTAGCTGAAAAGTATGGCTGTCAGCTTGAAGGAAGTTTAGAGTCGCTACTGGCTCGCCCCGACATTCACGCGGTGACGATTTGTACGGCTAGTGGTGCTCATATGGAGCCCGCGGTAGCGGCAGCGAAAGCAGGTAAGCATGTAATCGTTGAGAAGCCGCTGGAGGTCACGCTCAAGCGCTGTGATCGAATCATCGACGCTTGCCGTGAGAACAACGTACAGCTAGTTACCATTTTCCCTTCGCGATTTCATCAGTCGGCCCAGTTACTGAAGAAGGCAGTGGAGCAAAACCGTTTCGGTCGGCTTGTGCTGGGCGATGCCTACGTTAAATGGTTTCGAACGCAGCAGTACTACGACAGCGGCGCTTGGCGCGGTACTTGGCAGCTCGATGGAGGTGGTGCACTGATGAATCAAGCGATTCACAGTGTTGACTTGTTATTGTGGCTGATGGGGGATGTTGTCGAGGTGAGTGCTTATACGGATATGTTGGCTCATGAGAGAATCGAAGTGGAGGACGTGGCTGTCGCAACGCTTCGGTTTGCTAACGGAGCGGTAGGTGTTATTGAAGCCTCCACGGCTGCTTTTCCGGGGGCGTTGAAAAAGATAGAAATAAGCGGTTCTCAGGGTACGGCGATTCTTGAGGAAGAGAATATCATTCGCTGGGAGTTTGCTAAGTCCAACAGTAAAGATCAGTTGATACGAGAGCAGATGGCAGCTCGAACGAAGACCGGTGGTGGCGCGGCAGATCCTGCGGCCATTGGGCATCATGCCCATCGTGATCTGCTGAAAGATTTCCTCTCGGCACTGAAGTCTGGTAAAGCTCCGATGATTGATGGTGCGGAGGGGCGAAGGTCGGTGGAATTGATCCTCGCGATCTATAAATCGGCTGAATCCGGCAAACCGGTCAAGTTGCCTCTGTCGGGAGATCCTGTTTTCAAAAATCGTACAAGCAAGAAGAAGTAGTTTCTTTGTGTAGTTTGATCAGGCTCGTATCGACGAGGTTGGCTTATTCAATCAAAGTTTGGACAAGTCCATAATGCCTGCCAGGGAAGTAAAATAAGAGCGGGGTTTGCTAATTGCAGAAATCTTAGAGGCTCAATCGAAATTGTGCCGTTTCCTAGATGCATGATAATTTAGTAGTTTACAAATCAATCGGAACGTTTACCCAATAGAATAAATCCATTACGGAGCTTGTGTAGATAAGATGCTCGCTAAAGATATTAAAACGGGTGCGGTTGTCGTGTTTGAAGGCAATCCGGTAATGATCGAGAATATTCATGTTCAAACGCCTTCCGCGCGAGGGGCTGCAACGCTCTATAAGTATCGTGCCCGCAATCTTATCACTCGCAATAAGGTTGATATTGTCCTCAAGGGAACCGATTCGCTTCCGGATGCAGATTTTCAAAAGCGAGTTGTGAAGCTGATGTATCGTGATCCGACGCATTTGCATTTGATGGACACCGAAACTTACGATCAATTTCAATTGGCCATCGATGATGCTCCCGACCAGGTTCCCTACGTGACCGAAGGTCTTGAAGGAATGTTCGCGCTGATCTACGAAGATCGTTGTGTGGGGCTCCAGCTTCCAAGCGCCGTGGATTTAGATATCGCGGAGTGTGACCCTGCTGTTCGAGGGAACTCGGCAACCGCTCGAACCAAGTTGGCAAAACTGGAAACGGGGCTTGAGGTTCAGGTTCCCGAGTATATCAAGCAGGGTGAGAAGATCAGGGTGAACACTTTAACTGGGGAATTCGTTTCCCGAGCGTAAAAACGGTGTTGTTGTGTCACGGCGGAAAGCCTTAAACTCCAGGTGCACCCCGATTTTGCTGATGCTGCATACCGATGCTGCATGCCGATGCTGCATGCCGATGCTGCATGCCGATGCTGTGTTGCTTATGTCGTCATGCAGACACTTATTCGGGGCTTGCTACCGTAGCTGCGGATGTCTTTGTGGCGACCTAGGTGCAAGGGAGTATGGTTGGATGTGGTTTTTTCTGTCGCTATGCCTGACTCAGGTTGTTGCGCAAGCACCTGTTGCGGATTCGGTCGATGCGGTTGTCGTGTGCCCCAAGGCTTGGCAAGATAATCTCGTTCCGTGGTTGAAGCATCGCGCCCAGCAAGGGTTGCAAGTGGAGGTTATCGATGTGGATGCTGATGCCACATCTCTTCGCAGTAAGATTCGTCAAATTGCCAAGTCTCATCCAAATCGACTTCGGTATCTTTTGTTGGTAGGTGACGTACCTTCGTTAACTAAGCAGTTTCCAGCTTCGGTCACCATACCGACGTTTCAGGTTCCCTCCACTGCGATGGTACGTTTTGGCTCAGAGCCGCTGATCGCTTCAGATAATCCCTATGGCGATGTAGATGGTGATGGTCTACCCGAGTTGGCTGTGGGGCGAATTCCTTGTGACTCTCAGCAAGATTTGGATTTGTGGATCGAGCGCGTTGTGGCTTTCGAGCGGCAGGCCGATTATTCCCAGTGGCGTCGCCGAGTCCATGTTGTTGCGGGTGTCGGCGGGTTTGGCATGTTGATCGATTCTGCCGTCGAGATGACGGCGAAGCAATTTATCAGTCAAGGGATTCCCGGCGGCTATTCGATCTCGCTCACGCAAGCAAGTCCTTCAAGTCCTTATTGCCCGCTGCCGGAGACATTTGCGGAGGCAACCGTATCGAGGTTTAACGAGGGAGGATTGTTTTGGATTTATCTCGGACATGGCAACATCCGCCACCTCGATTTTGTGAAGGGGGAAAGGGACTGGCATTGTATTTTGGACCAACAGAGTTTGGTCAAGGTGCGGCCAGGAGCTAAGTCGCCCATCGCAGTTTTTTTGGCTTGTTACACCGGAGCCTTTGATGCCAAGGAGGACTCGCTGGCTGAGCAGTTAGTGCTTCAGCAGGATGGACCTGTTGCCGCCTTGGCAGGCTCACGAATGACGGGGCCTTATGGGATGAGTGTGTTGAGCAGTGAGATGCTTGAGATTTGTTTCGATCAACGCTGCGAGACTTTAGGAGAAATCGTACGGCTTGCTAAATGTCGTTCTATGAGTGAGGCCGAAGTAGCAAATGGCAGTGGCGATCAAGCGGCGAGTCCTAAGCGAAAATGGATCGATCAATTAGCCAACGCGCTGAGCCCTACCAATCATGATCTCAAGCAAGAGCGATTCGAGCATGTGCAGATGATGAATTTGATTGGTGATCCTATGCTGCGAATTTGCCATCCAGAAAAGGTCGAATTGGAATGCGAAGAGTCGGTCGAGTCAGGTGGACTCTTGAAAATCCGCGGGTACTCAGCGCTGCCTGGAAAGTTAACGGTGGATCTGATTTATCGACGAGATCGAATTCCCGAACCTGCACGCGCTGCGTTTGCTAAGTTGAAAAAAGAATCTCCAGCAGCGGATCAATCTAGTGGCGATGCGCAGCCAGCGGTTGTGAATCGAAATGAGCTTTACGAATTGGCAAATCAAACGGTGATATGCCAGGAAGTTGGAGAGGTACAAGTGGGCCCGTTTGAAATGATTTTGCAAATACCTCCGGACGTCAAAGGGGCTTGCGCGGTGCGTGCCTTTGTCGAATCATCCGAGGCTTGGGGGCTTGGCTCGCAAGATATCTCGGTACGCAGTAAGCGAGCCGTCAAGTAGTCGTCGAGCGATAGGTCGACTCGATGGTAAGTTCGTGTGTAGGAAACCTTGAACAGCGCGAGCCTTCCATGGCGGCGCTGTCAGGTTGATGTCGGGTGAGCGAGAACGTCAAAGTTGTTTCGCTCCGCAAGTATAGCTAAAAGCGACGGCCACCGATGGTGATGGAGTATCGACCATTTTGGGTTTGGATCGATCCCTGTACGGCGCCGTTTCGGTCGCGGTAGATGTTAACATCGCCTGGTCGAGAAATCGGATTGTTAAAGCCGTTGTAGTAGTGATTGGGTAATGTGTTGGAGTTGAAGTGCTGGTTCCAGTCGTCTTGCGGAAAGTATCGATCATCGCTGAAACGATTACGATGCAGGCTATCTTGGTAAGCTCCATTTCCGTAGAAGCGATCATCCCAGTCATGGCGATCGTCCGAAAATCCTCCTCGATAATTGCTTTGGTGGTCGCGGATTCCGCAATTGCCACCTGAGGCATCAATCGATCTTCGAACAGCCAGTTTCAGTTCGGTTATGCGGCGTGCGAGGTGGTCGAGTTGCGTTCGCAGCAGATGGTCGTTGTGCCGACGTGCCACTTGCTGGCCAATACTTTGAACTCTTTCGTGCAGCGAGTTCATGTCCTGAAGCAAAAAGGCAATGTCGCTTGGATGCGAAAAGTTCGATCGCAGTTTCTCGATCATCAATTGAGCAGCTCGTTCTAGTTGAGCAGGTTGGCTGCTCAGGAATTGGTTGGGGCAGAGTCGGTCGATGCGTCGGCGTACTTCGCGAGCGGCCGTTTCGACACTTCGGGCAGGTCCTACGGCACGATCCCACTGACCAGCGTAAAGCAGTGAGCCGATGTTGGTGAAAACACCAAAGATGGTAAAAGCGAGCAGAAGTTTCGTTGAGCCCCTCATGGCAATGGTCCTCCCTAATTGATTGCGGGGTGAACCTTGGCGATGGATCGGTCCTGTTGTTTTGATCAGGCCGGCTCTGCACCACGCGAGCGTATCAGCAAGGTTTGGCTTGCTTTAAATACGAATTGCGTGCCAAAGGGTGTTTCGAAAATGCGATTTAGATGTAAAGTTATATTTGAAAGGACTTTAAGGTGTTTGTTGTTGTCGGTTTAGTTGCCTGAATCGGGCTTTGCGGATTCCTGTGTTGTCGTTTTGATTTCTTTCTGTCGCGTTTTCGATTCATCTTCTGCGGGTGCATCGGGAGTTTGTGGAGCGGCGTTATCTGGCTGTACGGTGAGAACCAAGCGAACGGGTGTTTGTTCGGGAGGGATTCGATCGGTGAACGCAGTGAAAAGCAGCGAAGAGTTGGCCTGACTGCTACGGATCGGGAGATCCAGCGTGGCGGTAGTGAAATTTGACACGCAAATCAAATCGCCACTCTCGGCTAAGTATTGTTCGGTGCCGGTATCGGGATCTTTCCACATCCCACTACCCGCAAAGACCCAATCCATTTCGAGAGTTTTTTGCGTTCCCGCATGCCGAATCCAGCTTTGCGCAGGAATTCGCTGCTTTTGCCCTTTGTCATCGAGGAACAAAATTTCAATTTTGATTTTCGAACCGGAGGCAGGTGTGTAGCGAGGTTCGAAGCGAACTGGGGAGCCAGGTTTTGCGCCGACGGCGAGCAGTCCTGCATGAATGTAATAAGCTTTGGTTAGCAATCCGATTAAAGATTCGTGTTCTTTGGTTCCGGCGGGGCAGGCAAACATTTCGAGTTGACCAATCCGAAGCGCTACGTAGCCATCAACGACCATTCGCTTATTTTTCGGATCGATCCAGACTCGAGCATCTTTTGCCAGGCGAGTCATGCCTGGGGGGGCCCCAAAGACTCGAGCGACCTTTTGCTCAAGGGCAGACTTCTTCGGCCAGGCACGAGATTCGGTTGGTTCGGTCGCATCTGCCTGGCCATTGTCTGGCGAGGATGCCTCTTGATTCGAAGTTTTAGCGATCGTGTCGTCGGTAGGGGGTGTTTCAGGCTCGCTAGTTTGCTCGGTTTCTGAGCCAAGTTTAGGTGTTTCGAAGGAGTCTTTTTCCTGGGCAATGGTTGCTGAAGATGCAGCGATCCTTAGAGCGAATACCAGGATGGTGAACGAGGTCAGCCATCTAGATTTGAGCAAAGAAAGCTGTCGCATCGGCTGTCACTCCTTGAACACTGGCGAGGCAAAATAGAGATCCATGATTGTAGCCGAATGCGAGTCGTTTCGGGGGGAAGTCGTCAAAGAAATTTGAGGCTCAAGCTGGAAATCTGAAGCCTTTATGGCCTTTGTTAAACAGGCATCGGAGGACTTTAAAATTCGAGATCACCCATGAGCCACTAGCGGGAAGACGTTAAAATCAGCAAAATGGCGAAGCTGTGTAATTGCTCGATTCGGTGGAATTGATGAAGTTGTAGATGCATTGGGGCAAGAAATTGCGGAGTTAGCCACCCCTTCGAGAGGTTTCGCTTTACGACCGAGTTAAAGCAGCAAAAAGGGAATGGTTCAACCTTTCGTTGAGCTTCTTTGGAAAGAAATGTGGATAAGGGATCAGTGTCATGGCAACGCAACCAAAGCCAAAAGACAAATCAAAGAAGCGAGGTGAGTCAATGCAAGGTAAAAAGGCCAAAGAGGGAGGCAAGAAGTTGCTCAAGTCTTCGGAACCGGCATCGCTAACCGAGTGGTTGCGCTCTGCAGTTATAACTCCATTGGAATTATCGGAACGGTTTGAGGCCGCTGGTTTTGGCAAAGGATTGGTTCGGTTTACGCAGCAGCGACTCAAGGAGATTCGCTGGGGTATGTTTCATATGAAGATGCCGCGAGCTGCGTCGTTGTTGGATGTGCTAGAACGAGTGGTTGATGATGGTGTTGATGCTTCGGATCTGTCGCGTGCCGAATCAATTCAGAAGTCACTTATCTGGCTGTTGGAGAATCGATCGGGTGCCACACTGTCGTCCGAGATTGCTTTGGGAACCGCTGCCTTGGTGACTTGCTGGCCTTTTTTAGCTGGGATTGATTCTGAGGTGCAGAAGGAGTTGTTTACAAGTTGGGCTGAGATGTTGGAATTGGCCGGCCGTATCCCTTCTGAAGAAATGGATATGGTTACTTGGAGTTTGGTGGAAGTAGAGTTGCCACTGATTTTTTCAGCGTGGGTTACGGATCGTAAGATCGGTAGCGGCTGGGGTAAAGCAGCCATGGAATCTTTAACGGCGACTATTGCTGAGGCAAAAGAGGATACGGCGGACTGGGTACGAAGTGGGGCGAGAAGGTTGCGGGCTGCGATAGCGAGCGCTGTACGAAGTGCGGCTTGGGGAGAGCGACACAAGTTGGAAGCGTGGGACGCTGCAACCAAAAAAGGATTTGCAAAGCTATTGGAAGAGGCCATTCGTTGGTCGCGTAAGGATGGTTCTCTGTTGCTCTCACCAAGTTCGGAATTGTCGGATCATTGCGACGGTTCGTTTTGGGCTGCGAGTTATCGATTGGCAGGGCGACCCAAGGCAATCAAATCTTTGTTAAACGAACGATTGCCAAAGAAGTTGGTGGAGGGGATGGCTGGTAAAGAGTCGGGTGGTTTCGCATGCGGTTCGATCCCTCTCTCTTCGTATTCGCAAACAGCCGAGGCGGGGGTGTTTCAACGCGACTGGCAGTCCCAGGGAACTCGTATTGCCGTTGATTACTCGGTCGATCCGATGTTGTTTGAAATCGTGGGGCCTAAGGGAGATTCGCTACTGGCAGGTCCCTGGAGTTGTTCCGTGACCTGTGGTGCTCGATCGCTTGAGATCGTGAGTTCCTGGCAGGAGGTCTGTTGGTACACCGATAAAGAAGTGGATTATCTTGAGTTAGAGGCCTCTTTCGAAGATGACTGCCGGGTGCAGCGCCAAGTGCTGCTTATTCGCGAGGCGGGGGTTGTGCTCTTAGCCGATGCATTGCTTGGCGGTCGAAAAGCCCCTTGGCGTATTTGCTCGACTCTGCCTCTAGCTTCGAAAATGGATCTTCTCGAAGCGGATAAAACGCGTGAGTCTTGGTTAACCGAAGATGGTGTGAAAAAGGCTCTCCTGGTGCCGCTGGCCAGTGGTGAATGGAAACGACAGGCATCTTTGCAAACGCTATCGATTTCAGATGGTCTGTTGTGTATGGAAGTGGCAAGTGAGACAAGCAACCTTTACATGCCTTTAGCGATTGCACTGAAGCGTGAGCATTTCGAGGCACCGATCACATGGCGGTCTTTAACGGTGGTTGAAAATCTGCAGATTCAACCTGCGGAAGTTGCCGTCGGTTATAGACTACAGCTGGATAGACAACAGTGGTTATTTTATCGATCCTTGACTAAGGCTGTTCCTAGATCGGTTCTTGGGGTGCATACGGCGGGCGATTTCTGCGCATGTTCTTTTGATTACCGAACGGGCGATGCAGAGTCTTTGGTTGAAGTGAGTGGCTCCTCCGGTGATGAAGCTAGTGAAGAATAGCTAGGTAGTTCTTAGTCGAGTGTTGCTATGAAGGCTTTCTTCGAGGCATAGTTCAAGCAATGGCTTCTCGACTGGTCAATCTCAGGTGACATGTGGAATCTACTGACGCATTGAAAGATCGTATTAGCGCCAATCTCAAACGTGTTCGAGAAGGAATTGCTGAGGCGGCAATTAGTCATGGAAGAAATCCGGCGGATATTCTTCTGCTAGGAGTTACCAAATACTCATCTGCATTAGAAACCCGCTGTTTAGTCGAATTGGGATGCAGCGATTTAGCGGAGAGTAGGCCACAAGATCTGTGGAAAAAAGCAGAGGAGTTGGCTGACCTTTCGGTGCGCTGGCACTTTATTGGTCATCTGCAGAGGAACAAAGTTCGAAAGACGTTGCCACTTATTCATTTGATGCATTCGCTGGATAGTCATCGCTTGCTGGAAGAGTTGGTCGGTGAATGCCAGCGAGCAAACTCGCAGATCTCGGCATTGATCGAAGTGAACGTTTCGGGCGATGCCAGTAAAACCGGTTTGCCTGTTGAGCAAGTGCCAAAGCTCATCGAAGCGATGTTGGCACAGAGGCAAGTGCTTCTGTGTGGATTGATGGGGATGGCTCCTCTGGGATCTACATCCGAAACCGCACGTCAATGTTTTGCATCGCTAAGGCAATTGCGAGATCGGATGCAGCAGCAATTTCCAGAGGCCAACTTGAGTCAACTCTCGATGGGGATGAGTGGTGACTTCAGAGAGGCGATTGCCGAGGGCTCCACGGTAGTAAGAATAGGTTCAGCGTTGTTTGAAGCTTAACCATTGAGTTCAACTCGCAACAACATCTTCCTCATCTCACAAGTTACTACTTCAAGCGAGCTTAAAATCGCTAGTTTGCTGGGAATCGATCAGCTCCAGGTTTGGTCGAGGATCAGTATGCCACGGAGTCGATCGCGTGGATTAAAGAGTTTTGGGAATTGAGAAATGCCAAAGGGGGGTGGTCGAGAATTTTGGTAGCCCTATTCTTTGAGTTCAGCCCGCACTGGATGAAGGAATTGGGGGCCGGAAAACTCAGTTGGTAGAAGGATCTTTCGAGGCCGATAAGGTAGGGATGGTAGCGAGTAAATAGACTTGCTGGCGGACTCTAGTTGTTTTGCGGTAAATGGGGTGTCTTGGAGGTTTTGGTTGTCGGTAAATGCCCTAAATCCCCCCTTATTTATCCATTCGTGAAGAGGGTTGCCCTGGAAACTTGTAGAATGGGGCTAGGGTATAAAGAACACATTCCTAGAACGAATCGTACATCGAGTACCGTCTCTGGAGTCCTATAGGGGAGTTGGGAAGTTTACAAACAGGTAAACGTTATTTTCAAAGAGGCTGGGATTCGGTCGGTATAGCAATACTTCTGAGGAGATCTTGGGGTGGAGATGTTCTTCGAATAGAGGAAGATTTCTCCCAAGGAGGATCGTTTCCGATTCGAATACAGATACGGAAGCGGATAAAGGATGAGACGGATAAGGATACAGATAAGGATAATAAGGATAAATCGATGGGCCGTAGCAGAGATGTAGATTTCCTACGGTTGCCTAGGGTTGGTCGAAAGAAGTAAGTCGTTATTGATCTGGAATTTCGATCTTGGCATGGATGCATTTGAAAATTGTGATTGGTTCTGAAAATGGATTCACCTGAGCAAAACGAAAATGAACTCCAATTGGATTCTGCCTGGGCGGAGTACATGCGGAGCTGCGATGATGGGGTGATTCCTGATCGCGATGAGTTCTTAAAGCGATTCCCTGAATTTGCGGATGAGTTGAGTAGTTTGTTGCGTGCGGCAGACGCTTTGGAAAAAATGGCGGGGCCTAAAGGAGAGCTTTCTGCTGTTCAAACTGTGGGAAGTTTGAATCGTAACACATGGCGCCAGGAGCAATTACCGAGCGACCATGAAAGAGGTACCGAGTCGACGTTGCCATTGAATTTTGTCGGCAAGTTTTCCTCCGGTCTTGGTTCTACCGATGTGACAATTGGCGTAGCGAATGATCAATCAGGTTTTTCGATCGATCCAGTTGGTGGGGATAGTGCGGCAGAGGAGAGTCTCAGTTCCCCAAAGTTGCCTTATCGTTTTGGCGAGTACACATTGGAGAAGTTGCTTGGGCGTGGCGGGATGGGGGTCGTCTATCGTGCTAGACAAGACCACCTCGAACGCATCGTCGCGGTGAAGATGATTCGATCAGGTGCTCTGGCAAGTGACGACGAGGTTCAGCGATTTTATGCTGAAGCGCGAAGTGCTGCAAAACTGGATCATCCCAATATCGTGATGGTTTATCAGTGCGGCGAGTTGGATGGTCATCATTTCTTCTCCATGGATTATGTTCCAGGCACGGACTTGGCAAGAGTGATCGACCAAGGTGCGGTGGATCCAAGGCATGCGGCGCGATACGTGCGCGACGTTGCGCGGGCGATCGATTACGCGCATCAGCGCGGCGTAATCCATCGGGATCTCAAGCCGGCCAACGTGTTGATTGATTCAGACGATCAGGTACACGTGACCGATTTTGGTTTAGCAAAATCGATGGACAAAGATAGTGGCTTGACCAAGAGTGGCGTTGCGTTGGGGACGCCAAGTTATATGTCTCCAGAACAAGCCCTGGGTCGTTCAGATCAGCATGTGGCGACGACTGACGTGTATTCTTTGGGTGCGATTCTTTTTGCGTTATTGACAGGCAAGCCGCCATTTAAGGGTACGTCAGTCGTTCAAACGGTGATGCAGGTGATTCATCGACCCGCACCATCGTTAAGGCAACTGAAACCAGGTATTGAGGAAGATCTCGAAACAATTGTCGCGAAATGTTTGCACAAGCAACCTTCCAAGCGATATCAATCAGCTGCGGAATTAGCCAGTGAGTTGGAGCGATACCTTGAAGGGCGTCCTATTGAGGCGAGACCGCAGAATTGGTTGCAGAAGTCATACCATTGGTCTCTTGGTATTCCGCTGGTTGGAGCATTAGCGGGTTACAAAGTGCTCGATCCTACTACTGGTCAGCGACAAGCGCAGAGATGGATCCTGATGCTTGGACTACTTTTTCCCTTACTGGCATTTTCCATATTGGGATTATCGCAGTGGTGGAGTAAGCAGTTACCTTTGCGAATTCGTATTGCATCAGGGGAATCGGGAGGTTTGTATTATTCGATCGGTGAAAAATTGGCCGAGCAGATCGGCAGTAGAACGAGGCATGAATCGACCGTTCGGGCGACTGCGGGTTCGATAGAAAATAGTCGTTTGTTGATGGATCGCCAGTGCGATTTAGCCTTGCTTCAGGCGAGCTCGGTTCGCAGTGAAACGATTGCCGTGGTAGCCCCATTGTATTACGAGGCTGTACACCTGCTGGTACCCAAGGGCTCAACGCTTGAAAGTCTAGAGGCAATCAAGCGAAAACAAGTTAAGCCAAAAATTTGGTTGGGATTGCCTGAGTCGGGTAATCATGAAGCGGCTGAAGTGATTTTGAAAATGGTGGGCTTCGGCCCTGAAGATTATCTTCCTGCTGATGGTGCATGGGAGACACTCGAGAAGGGAACAGATATCGATTTAGCGTTTGTTGTGATACGAGCTGGGCACTCGCGAGTCAGGCAGTTGATGGAGAAGACGGGGTATCACTTGATTCCAATTGAAGGAGCGACCGAGTTGGCATTGGAAGAGCCAACATTTCGGCCATTGGATGTGCCGCGGGATGCTTACCCAGGGCTAGTCACCAGCGAAGTAAAGACTTTGGCAACTACAGCATTTTTGGCTTGTCGTGCCGACGCCCCGGATTTGCTGGTTAAAGAAACGCTTTCCGCTTTATACGATGATGGATTGATTATGCCGGAGTTAATCTCGCGTCAAAAAGCGAAATTATGGCGAGGTCTAGCCTATCATCATGCTGCTCAGCAATATTTCGAATCCAATCCAGACCCCTAAACGAACCTGCTTTTCCCGTCTAAACCTAAACTAAGCCCGCAAACTACATCGCGTTCCCCCCCTCCTTTTTGCTGGTAGATGTTTCAGATAACTAAGCTTCCCATCGGATTCAAAGTCGCTATAATTCGACAACCTAAGGGGGATTAGCTCAGTTGGGAGAGCGCTTGCATGGCATGCAAGAGGTCATCGGTTCAAGTCCGTTATCCTCCACTCGCAACGCAAATCTATTTTGTAAATTCGAGCAATTGAAAAGTATTTGGCCGGAGGAATTCTCTGGTCTGCTTCTTCTGAAATTTCAATTGTGGAATCTCCAACCGGTCATTCTGAAGACCATCGAGTCCTTGATTCGACTCCGTGAGAAGTTTGATTGGCCCTTGCTCTCCCTGTGAGCCAAATAGCTTGAAGAGTTCTCTAAACGGCCGCCTTAGTATTCTACTTATTGGATGAGATTCGAGTTCTTCCCGCATTGATGTGTTTCTGCAGTTCCTCGAGCATCTTTTGACCAAGGTCGGAATGGTCGCTAAAGACGTTGGTGGTCTCGCCAGGGTCGGTGTCGAGATCATAAAGCTGATGCAACGGAAGTTTTGTGGGAGTCAATCGGAGTTCGACATTGGTTGCTTGCCGAGATTGCTGTCGAATAAGTTTCCATTTACCAACGCGATAACCAAAATTTCCCGCCTGCCCATTGTCTTGCTGAATCAGGTGAGGTCTTGTGGGAGCATCCGGCTTACCCAGCAGGACTTCGTGGAGATTATAGCTGTCTAAAAATCCATTTTCGGGGAGTTTCGCATCCACCAAATGGGCAAACGTTGCTGGGAGATCAACCGTGCAAATGATTTTGTCTGATACCTGTGGGGAGATCTTTCCGATCCAGCGAGCGATAAAGGGAGTGCGAGTACCACCTTCGAAAACATTGTATTTTCCTCCTCTAAATGGCCCATTAGGATCATGGTCTCCCAATTTCTCAATCGCTTGATCGACATATCCGTCATCCAAAACAGGCCCATTGTCGCTACAGAGAACCACCAGTGTGTTCTTCTCTAGCTGGAGATCTTCTAAGGTTTGCAGTAACTGTCCAACGCTCCAGTCGAACTCAATAATCGCGTCTCCACGTGGTCCTTGTCCGCTGGATCCTTGGAATCTTTCGTGCACGACACGAGGGACGTGGAGGTCGTGTGAGGAAAAGAAAAGAAAGAAGTTGCGATCCTTATTTTCCTCAATCCATTTCTTGGATTGATTCACCCAGTGATCAGCTAAATCCTCATCGCGAAACCTCGCCTTGTTTCCACCGGTATAAAAACCGATGCGACTGATTCCATTATGAATCGTTGCGTTGTGGCCGTGAGACCAGTCCATTTTGAGCGAACTGCGCTGAGTAATTCCCGTGGGATGGTTTTCATCTGGTTTATTGTCGCCAACCCAGAGAGGGTCGGCTGGATCAAGATTGAGAACACGGTTTCCGGAGACAAAAACCTGAGGCACACGATCATTCGTAGTCGGTAGCAGAAAGCAATGATCAAAACCGATATCTAAGGGGCTAGGAGATAAAATACCGTTCCAATCTGGACCTTTAGTACCTCCTAAGCCCAAATGCCATTTTCCTATAACGGCGGTTTTGTAGTCAGCATCGGAAAGCAAGTTTGCTAATGTCGGAGTGCCGGGTTGAATCAATGCAGGGCTATTAGGAGGAGCAACGCCGGTCCCTTTTTGCCGAAAAGCGTAGGTGCCAGTAAGAAACGAGAATCTTGTCGGAGTGCAAGTGGAGGCGGAGCAGTAACCGCTGGTGAAACGAATTCCTTCGGATGCCAAGCGATCGATATGCGGTGTTGCAACGCGTCCTCCGTAGCAGCTCACATCACCGTAGCCGAGATCATCCGCCAGAATAAAAATAATGTTTGGTTTTATGGATTCGGGAGAATCAGAAAAACAAGGGGTAGTAATTAGCAAAGTAAGTAGCAAGCAAATGACGGCCGGATCTTTTGCAAAGATGGAAGTTTGTGAAAACATTTCAACCTTGGGAATTAAAAAGCCTAGTTCGTACCCCACTGAATTGTTGCTTGGCTACGGAAAGATTGCAATCGTTTAAGATGATCGCGGACTTCTTGAAGATGCAGTTTCCCAAATCGTAATGAGCTATGATAGACCTGCTTTTTTTGTCTGGTAATAAGATGAAGGAGGGAGCCTTTACGGAAGGCTAAGGCCACGTCGGAACTTATAAAAGTCCTGGGAACCGATGCGGCCGATTCTTCGGTTGAGGGAAGGCTATAAAGCGATTCGCATTGTTTGGATTCGTTGTGATAAGAAAAGGCTTTTCATTTTTTGTTACTCAGCTATAGCGTTCAATCACAATCATGGATTGTTTGTACTAGGGAGATTGCGGGGCGATGGAGCAAGTATTGGTAGAGTCGGCACAGGAATCGTCTTCTGCCAAGCCAGAAGTTGTGGCTTCAGTAGCGAATGCGAATAAACGATCTGAGCGCCGACATGACTTGGATGCACTGCGCGCATTCGCGATGCTGCTCGGGATAGGTCTTCATGCATCGCTGAGCTTCATCGGAATTCCTTGGACTGTGCAGGACTCACAGCAAAATCCACTGTTCGGAATCTTTATGGCTTCGGTACATGGTTTCCGCATGCAGCTTTTTTTCTTGCTGAGCGGTTTTTTCACGATGATGCTCTTTCGCAAGCGAGGGCTTTCAGGACTCCTCAAGCAAAGAGTCGCACGCATTTTGATCCCCTTTGTGATCGGTTGTTTCACTATCGTTCCATTGGTCAATGCAGTCGGATTCATCTCAATGACGTATGGCAGAAAGACGGTGACCTCAGCGACGAATGCGGATGTTTCACGCGATAAAAATGTTGACGCGTATTGGGAGGCGTTAATTACAGGTAATTCTGAGAAGCAAAAAGAGTGGGTAGCTAAGATCGATGTGAACAGAGTGCATCCCGAGATGCAAGTAACGCCATTGGCTTGGTCTTCGCTTAAGGGAGATCTCGTAAGTGTTCGCTTGTTGCTTGAACATGGTGCTCGGGTTGATCAACCGAACGCCGATGGTACTAGGCCTCTCCAGGCGGCTTCGTTTGCCGGACGAGCTGAAGTGGTAAAGTTGCTTTTAGAAAAGGGTGCTGATCCCAATGCTAAGGGGCAAGATGGTTCCAACGCATGGGCCGCTACAACAACCGATTACGGCGTTGTGCAATGGATTGCCGGAGCTTTGTTGCAGAGGCCACCTACCCAGGATGAGTTGGAGCAGGGAAGAAAGGATGTACGTGAGATGCTGGCTCGCGCTGGGGTTGCCGAAGGGCCAGTAGTTACTTCGCAGACGACCAGCGGTGATACAGCCTGGGGAAGATTCAATAAACTTTATTTGGCAACCATTTTTTCTGAACGGATGCGAGTAGGGGAAGGCTTCTTCTCATGGCATCCTGTATCAAGCGACTTGTTCCATCACTTGTGGTTCCTTTGGTTTCTTTTTTGGATGGTCCTCACCTTTGCTGTGGTACAGTTGGTACTTGGCGGGCTTGGGTGGACCGCATTGCTGCCTAACGCCACGATAGGATGGTGGAAATGGTTTTGGATTATTCCACTCACTATGCTTCCGCAGATGATGATGGGACAATTCTTTCCGAATTTCGGACCTGACACATCAACCGGCTTGGTGTTGCAACCCCATGTCTTCTTGTATTACTTGATCTTTTTCTCTTTTGGCTGTTGGTACTTTGCTGCCGATGATCGGGAAGCGAATTTAGGTCGCTATTGGTGGATTCTGATACCCATCGCACTCTTGGTTTTCTTACCGATTGGGGTTGTGAGTCTTGGAAACCGTCCCTTAACCGATCTGTTTCAAGTGCTCTATGCTTGGTCGATGGCCTTTGGATTGATCGGTTTATTTCGGGCAACATTACGCACGGAAAAACCATGGATTCGATATCTTTCCGATGCTTCGTACTGGCTGTATCTAACTCATTTGCCACTGGTCATGCTGGTGCAATTTCTGATTTGCGACTGGAAGATGAATTCTGTTATGAAGTTTCTTTTTATCAATCTTGTTGTCACTGGATTTTTGTTACTGCTTTACCACTTTATGGTACGATCGACCTGGATCGGAGTTTTGCTCAATGGTCAGCGCGGTAATTCCTCACGCGTAGAAGTTGCTACAGCATCAGTAGCAGCAAAATGATTTCAGGCAATTGCCATGTATTGCTTGGATTCGTTGTGCACAGGTAAAGCGTGTGTTGGCTCTATTTCGACTCGATGGTCATTTGTCTTAAGATGCAATCGGAAGCTTATAAAACTTGATCGCATTTCCACCGAAGATAGCTGCTTGTTCATCCTTGCTCAGTCGCGATAACTCTGCGCGAAGTGCGCTGTGAACATCTTGGTAAGGGGCAGCCAATTCACAGACTGGCCAATCAGATCCATACATACAGCGGCTGGGGCCAAAGAATTCTAAAGCCAGATCGATATAGGGACGTAGGTCTGAAGGCTTCCAGTTTTTCCAATCGGCTTCAGTAACCATACCGGAAAGTTTGCAGTAAACGTTTGGAAAGGTTGACGCGAGGCGAAAGTTGACTCGCCAGTTATCCATTCGCTGGGCTTTGATTTCCGGTTTTGCTAAGTGGTCAATGACCATGCGTAGGTTGGGGCAGTGTCTGACCAATCGCGTCACATGCTTCAGGTGTTTTACATAGAAGAGCAGATCAAAAGGGACTTCGTGTTTCTCTAAAATTTTCAGGCCCTGAAGTACGTCTTCACGAATGATGAAGTTATCATCGGGTTCATCTTGAGTGATATGCCGCACTCCAACGAACTTCGGAAACTGTTTGAAGTGTTTTACTTGTTCTTCGCAATCAAGTCCGATGAGATTGATCCAGCCAACCACTCCGGCGATAAACGGATGGTCAGCTGCGAGTTGCAAAGCCCAGCGATTTTCTTCGACTGTATGTTGAGTTTGCACGAAAATACAGTAGTCGATACCCGACTTGTCTAGATGAGGCTTGAGATCGTCAGGAAGGAAAGAATGCCGGATAGGACGGAGGTTAATTTGGTCCAACCAACGGTAATCAAATCGCTCGTCGAGATCCCAGAAATGCTGGTGTGCATCGACAGTGATAGGCTTGGAAGGATCTGTGCCGTTGGATGGTGTAGCCATTGAATTAATCCATGCGTACGCCGATGGAGAGCAGAATGTTTGCGAATCGTTGCTGATCTGCGGTTTGAATCGTCAATACATGATCCTCTGTAGCAACGGCTTTGTAGAATTCCCATTTTTCAATAGGCTTCAGTTCTAGTGGTATTTTCATTTCCTTGAGGATACCGCGATATTCATCCCAGACTGGTGGATCTTCACTGAGTGCGTAAGGTCCGGATGTCTCGTACATCATCGTTTCGATATTTTCGATGGGAACTGCCGAGAGGACAGCTCGAAGCGCCTGCGAGCAAGTGATCAAGCCAGGCATCAAATTCATGCTGACCAGTTTTGCATTCGGGCCTTTTTTGCTCGATGCTGGATAATTGCCATCGGCGATTAGTATTTTGGAATGATGTCCTGCAGCGCCGATGATGGCATTGATTTCCGGGTGAATAAGCTGATGTTTCAGCATGTCATTACCTATGCGAAGTGTTTACGAAAAGTATCAATGGTTGTGGTTGCCGCTTCGTCCGAATTGGGTAGCGGAAAAGCTTCTGCTGAAAGGTATCCGTTATACTTGATGTCGCGGATGGCTGCAGAGATTTTAGACCAATCAAGGTGTCCCATGCCAGCCGCTCGCCGATTGGAGTCGACAAAATGAATATGACCGATCGACGATGCATGACTCCGAATCGATTCAGCGATATCAGCTTCTTCGATATTCATATGAAACAGGTCTGCCAATAGTTTTACATTTCCACCAGCGAGTTGCTGTGTTAAATCAGTGGCGGCTTGCAGCGTATTGGCAAGATTGGTTTCGTAGCGGTTAAGCGGTTCGTAGATCAGTGGCACTTGATATTGGGCGGCGTATCTTCCAAGATCATCTAGTGCTTCGCATAGCCACTGCTTGGCTTGCTCGAGAGTGACTCCATCCCCATGCCTTCCTTGCATCGAGCCGATAATCGCTGGGGCGCCAAATGGTCCTGCAAAATCGATGATCGAACGAATGTAGTCTTTAGCTTTACTGCGTTGTGTTGCATCTGGAAGGCATAGGTGAAGGCGATGTTTCACCCAGCCGGCGCCAGTACCAACGGCTGCTAGTTTCAGGTCGAGATCTCGCAAAGTGTTCTGGAGTGCCTGTCGATCGACGGCATCAGGACCGGACGTAAATATTTCAATTGCATCGAAACCAAGACTCTTCGCCGCTTTAGCTGCAGCCTCCCAGCCATTCCAGTAAACAAATGGTCCGCCCCGAGCTTCTTCAACTAAACTGACTGTAACGCTCGAACGAATCATGGTGAAAGCCTTGGTAACAAAAAGTGTTTGTCAGTTTTTCCTGTAGGACGCTGGGCAACATCAAGTTTTACCTTAGGGTTCAAAACGAACCTGCAGTACTTCGTGTAATCGTTGAGGGACTCGACCAAATAGTTTGACGTATTCGTCGTAGGTGGGTTGCAATCGTACTTTGATCTTGTCGCTGTGATTGAGTTTGATGTCAGTAAGTTTATGGTTCTGAAACGGGTTTCGGAATCGATCTAATGTGTCATCGGCGAACTGTGCGACGCCTTCAAGTCGATAGGCCAGGGTCGGTACGATTTCTTCAAACAGAAGATCTCTGACCCAACGCGAAGCGTCGCGATCTTTCATCACTTGCTGAACGGTTTGAAAGCCTGCTGGTAGGAATTTAGCAACCATCGCGCTATGGGTCCCGTTGAGCATGCGAACTTTTCGCAAGTAATAGGGGCTAAGGTCATCGACCCAGCGGATCGCGGGATGCGAGAAGAGGCTGGGGGTGCCGCAGCTAGGTTTTTCGATGGCCCATAAAGCGTAAGGTTCAGCGCAAGCAAGCAGCTTATCTTGGGCGGCGAGAGGGTGATCGGTGGGGCCATCGGTTACGATGCAATCGACGAGGTTACAAAGCCAAAGGCATTCATTTTTTATCCAAGCTTGAAACTCGTCAGAGAGTTTCCATATCGCTGCTTGTTGCAAGACCAAGTCGCGCAGTTTTTCTGCGTTTCGTTCGATCAATTCGCATGGGAGTAGCGTAAGTGGCTTTCCTCCTGATTCGAATCGTGCCAGGAGAAGTTGGGTGAGTTTGCCTGGGAGTGAGTTGGGTGGTGAGTCCGAAAAACGATCGGCAGGATCGATCTTGTAGCCCGATTCGGTCGCGTTGCTGAGGATCGTTTGCAATGAATGGCTGGTTACAAGTCGAAGAATTTCAGGCCAGTCGGCCCGTGCTTGAAGTGCGCGTGATATCGTTCGGACGGGCTGAACTCGATCTACGACTTCACCATTTTGAAAACCACGAATCAGAACGTGGAATCCATCGGGCTGAGCTGCCAGCAAGTTAGCACGCGAGCCATCTGTCGACTGAACAACCGCAATACTGCCGACCTCTTGCCCTTGATCGCGAGCTTCTTGGGCAAAGCGATCCGCGAATGCTCTAAGGAATCTGCCCGTTCCGAGTTGTAAAAATGTTTCTTGAGTCATGGGATTTCTAAGAGGAAGGAATTATAGCCCGACTTCTACCACAGCTTTGATTACACCGGTTGATGGTTGAGTGTAGGAGGGGAACACAGCGATGAGATCTTCAAAGGCGGTTCGGTGCGTGATCCAAGGTTGCGTATTGATTTTATTATCTTCGATCAACTGAATGATTTTAGAAAAATCTTTCGATAAGGCGTTACGAGAGCAAAGAAGTGTCCCCTCCGGGCGATGGAAGACAGGATGTTTAAAGCAGACATCTTCCGTAGTAATTCCGACAAAAACCAAGCGGCCGGCATGCGCGATGTAGCCAAACGCGCGCGACATCGCGCCGCTGTTGCCCGTGGCATCAATGACAACATCAGGCATGTGATCATCACAAATAGCGCGGATTCTCTGTTCGGCTCCTTCGCTTGCCAGGACAGTGTGATGCACGCCCATGACTTGTCGGCAGAAGTCGAGACGTTGGGCATTGACGTCCATGACAACGAGATTCGCGCCGGAAAGTTTGACGAATTCGATTGTTGAAAGGCCGATCGGTCCAGCGCCGATCACAAGTACCCATTCGTTGGACTTAGGGGCTGCTCGATCGACTGCATGACAACCAATCGCTAGAGTTTCAACTAAAGCAAGTTGTTCGAACGAGAGTTTGCGAGAGATGTGTAGCTTTCTGGCAGGGACGGTAAAGTAGGGCCGTAGTCCTCCATCGCAATGGACACCGAGCGTTTGGTGAAACTCACAGCAATTCGTATGGCCGCGTCGGCAGGTATAGCATTTCTGGCAATTGATATATGGCTCCACCGCACAGTGATCTCCGACGGAGACCGTCGTAACATCGCTACCAACAGCAACAACTTCCACACCTAGTTCATGTCCAGGAATGCGCGGATAGCTGAAAAAAGGCATTTTGCCCAAATAGCCGCTGAGATCTGTTCCACAAATACCAACTTGATGCACGCGTACAACAGCATCGAGAGGGCCTGGGGAAGGTGGTTCAGCGACTTCGATTTGTTGCCACTTTAATGGCGCTTCCAGACAGAGAGCTTTCATGAGTGGATAATTCCGCAGATAGATATTTCACGAAACGCGAGGGACATCGTTGTTCTCTGGGCGTCCTTCGATGTGAAACCAGTTATGAATCGGGGCGAGAATGTTTGTTACCTCGGCCATGAGAGCATGGGGCACTGGAGCGTTGGCCCACTGAACCCATTTGCGAACGTTGTCTGGATTTGCCGAGCCGACGATACAAGTTGCTAAGTCTTGGTTAGCAATAGAGTATTGCAAAGCGAGTTGGGCAATGTCGTATCCGTTAGCGCTGCAATGCTCTGCTGCTGCCCTACAAATACTGCGGACCTGCGGAGTGGCTTTATGCCACACAGGCAAGGTTGTGTTGGTAAGCAAACGCGCGGCAAAAGGGGCTGCGTTCATAATGCCAACTTTCTTGCTTTTTAGAAATGGCACAAGATCCGCGAGCATCGAGTTTTGTAGCGTGTAATGGTTGTACGAAAGAATAAAGTCCAAATCGGTTTCACCAAGTACTTTCTGGAAAATCCTCATCGGATAGCCACTGATTCCGACAAAACGTACCTTACCCGACTGCTGAATTTTGCGCAGTGCGGGTAAGGTTTCTTGGATGACCTGATCGATGTCGACGAATTCGATATCGTGGCAAATCATGAAATCGAGATACTCGACTCCCATACGCTGCAGACTGATATCGACACTTTCCACAACACGCCGTGGTGAGAAGTCAAAATGAGCTGGGGCATAGCGGCCTAGTTTGCTTCCTAAGAGATATTGATCGCGAGGGATGTCGCGCAGGATCACACCAAGTAAACATTCGCTCATACCACGACCGTAGTAAGCGGCCGTGTCGATGAAATCCATACCTAATTCCAACGCGACTCGCACGCTGCGCAAGGCTTCGTTGAGATCAACCGATCGGAATTCCTGGCCAATCGATGAAGCCCCATAACTCAATACGGGCAACGATAAACCAGTGTTTCCTAGAGGACGACGTTCCATGTTCCCAGCCTGTTGTTTAAAGATCCAAATTTAAGAATGAAGAAGGTAACCAAGCGAACCGTTGCTTTGGCTAGAGTGCTTGAAGAATCTCTTTGATTCGATCCCAAGCTTTTTTACGAGCTTCGCTGTTGGCTGGCATCGCATCGGGCTGTTCGCCGGCCCGCATAAAGCCATGTCCAGCTCCTTCGTAAATTACAGGTTGGTAATCTTTACCACTTTTCTTCATCAAGTCCGTTGAGGTTGGAATCGTTGCATTGACACGTGCATCGTTACTTCCGTAGAAGCCGTAGACAGGGCAAGCGATTCGAGTGATGTCTTGCTCCTTGTCAGGACCACTACCGTAGAAAACAAACGCCGCTTTAACTTTGTCATTGTTGGTTGCGAAGCGGAAGGTTTGACCACCACCCCAACAAAACCCACCGACGGCTACTTTACCGTTGGATGCAGGCAGTTTGGAAACATAATCCACGACAGCGGCAAGGTCTGCTGTGATTTGATCGGGAGGCAAGGTACCGATCACTTTGCGAACTCCATCGCCACCACCGAGTTCCTCGGTTCCACCACCATTAGGAGCCATGCCACTAAGTAGATCTGGAGCGATCGCGATGTAGCCTGCCTCAGCCAATTGATCGGTTACGCCTCGCACCCAGTCGGTGAGACCAAAGATTTCATGAATGACGACAACGGCTGTTGCTTTTTCCTTTACTTCGGGGAAAGCGATAAACGACTTTACCACTCGATCTCCATTCTTAACCTCAACCCATTCTAGGTGTCGTGGGGATTCCTCGAGGCGTTTCTTGGCCCAATCCTGCGCCTTAAGGGAGAGAGGGAAAGCCATCAACAATCCGAAAGTGAGTAGGGCAGGGAGTCGCATCATGGATAGGTACCATTTTGAGAGGATTGCAAAAAATGCCCCGTCGATTTGACGTGGCCGGTAGGCAGAAAATTGAAGACGTTAAGTTTCCAGATTGCAGGGTTCCCTGGCAAGCAGTGGTAGACATTTCTAGTGATCATCACCGCGGAAAATATCCAAGTCGCGGAAGTGGATCGAGGGTTGCAAAAAGACTCTAAGTATCAGTCGCAGCAGACTGTCCGGTCGTTTAACGCGGGTGAACTGGACGAGATTTGAGTCTGTCTGGGCAGGAGAGTTTCATGTCCCAGAATTTTGGGATTTCCTGAGAATTATGTTGCTACAATGGACGTAGAGGTGACTTGCCCATTTCTTGCAAAAAGCGTTTGTTAAAAAACTATTCGTTGTGGCTCTGATGTTAAGGTGTGTACAAAAGAGGGCCGGTTTTCTTTAGTGGTTTAAAAGTCGTAGGTTTATGCCTGCGATAGTTGGAACTCCCTATACGCGATTCTCGTGAGTGATATTCAGTGAGCGATTCCTCTAAGTTAATTATCGCTGTTGATGGTGGCGGTTCGAAGACCAAGGCAATTGTGGGATTAGTTGATGGTCCACTGGATCCCCGTGATAGCTGCAAACTAGAAAAAATGTCTGCTGCAATTATTGGTGAAGGTGTCTCCGGACCCGGTAATCCGCGCGCCGTTGGTTTCGAAGTGGCTCAAGAGAATATCGGCAGAGCCATCGATGAAGCTCTATCGCGATCGCAGCGTGTTGCTGTTGATCCGACGGCTGTCTGTTTGTCGCTCGCTGGCGTCGGCCGAAATGAAGATAAAGCTCGAATGGAAGCTTGGGCTCGTTCACGGTTTAATGCCTCATTGGTGTTGGTCACGACCGATGCTGAACCACTTTTGAGCGTACTTTCATCTCAATTGCTCGCTGGGGAAGCTGCTGGTCGAAGAGGGGATAGGCCTGAGGTCGCGACCGAAGATGCCACGCTTGTCGGAAGAGATTTAACTTTCTCCGTTCGTGATCAAGGAGTGGGGATTGCGTTGATCAGTGGGACGGGTTCTTACTGTTTTGGTCGAAATGCAGTTGGCTTGCGCGCGGACTCAGGGGGCTGGGGAGGCCTATTGGGTGATGAAGGTGGAGGTTATTGGATCGCCATGGAGGGATTAAGGGCTGTAACGCGACAAGCGGATGGGCGGGGCGAATCGACGTTGTTGACGAATGCTGCAATGGAGTTTTTTAATTTGCCCGGACCTAGTGGTTTGATAGGGCTGATTTACGATCCTGATACAACACGAGACCAGATAGCGAAATTTTCAGGAGTCATCTTTGATCTAGCACAGCGGGACAATGCAGCGATGAAGATCGCAAAGGGCGCGGCCGAGTCTTTGGCTGAACTGATTGCGACGGTTGCGAGAAAACTCGAAACTCAAGCGGGATATAGGTTGGGGCTCACGGGTGGTAATCTGTGCAATCAAGCAATGCTTCGAGACATGACTTTGGCATCTCTTTTTGCACGCGGTCATCGTGAGATTGATGTTTTGGAAATTAGAGAACCGGCGCTCGGCGGAATCTCATTGGCTGTCAGAGGCTTGCTTGCGTGACCTGGAAGCATTGCAGACGCTGGGATGTCGCAATCAACAAGTTCACGACACACCGCACTTGGGATTTCTTGGGCAAGATTGTTACTCGCCGATGAAGCTTGGTGCAATAAATTCGCACAACCGAAATCGAAGGCCCTACAACGGGCAAACCGCTTGGTCTCTAAGTAGTGAACCAAACACATTACAGTTGGGCATTACGACGCACTGGCGAAAGTCGACACTGATGGCAACTGAATCGGTCCTCCCTAATGGACTGTGTGTCCATATTAGAGAGGTGATAAGGTCTGCTTGGAGGTCCGCACCCATCCCCACACAGTGGTTGTAGGTTGGTGCGGACACTCAATTGTATCTATGGCCAGCAGGTTACTTCTTGCGATGGCGAATACGAGCACGCATACGGCGTTTCTTACGACCAATCTTGCGACGCCCTTTGCCCGTCTTCTTTACACCCACAACTAATTCCCTTCGCTCGACTGAAAACAATACTTGGAAAATGAACGGAAGGCCAAAACGGCAACTAGCCCTTTTGCGTAATCAACACGCACCATCGGCCGCTCTAGAATAGCTCGACTTTGCAGAAACTTCCGCTGAAAATCGGATTTCAAGAGGGGACAGAGTCTAACACACCATCTGAAGAGTGTTCAATAGCACTTGACTCGCTATGGAGTCGCATTGTCGCAGTCTGGCGTTTGTCAAATCCGTTCAGGTTGTTTTGGATGATGAGGGGGCAATTAGGCGAGGATTAAGTTTGAGTTGCTGGTTACGGTTCAAAAAGTCGACTTCATCGTCAGATAAGAGACATACGATAGGGGGGTTATTTAGTGGCTAATATCCACCTAGCAACAGGGCGAAACTTGTTATTGGCATTGGGGTTAAGTTAGACTAGGGAAGGAAGTGTTCGCACTTCTTCAGTTTGAAATACTCAATCGGGACGCTTGATCGATGGTTATCGCACGGATTTCTTCAGCTTTTTCCAAATCGAGCATGGTTAGAATCGTCGCAAAGCGGCCTTTCGGAAGGGGGGTATGTGCGGCTTTGGTCGCATCCTCCCTAATTTTCAACGGTTGGGCAGAGGCACAAGATCGTGGTGACAGAGGCGGTGACACGGGGGGGGACCGAGGTAGCCGCGGTGGATGGGGAGGTGGCGGGAGCATGATGTTTGGTGGCGGCGGGCCTCCAGGCATGGGCGGGCCTCCAGGTATGGGTGGCAGCATGTTCGGTGGTGGGATGATGGGTGGCTTTGATCCCAGCTCGATGCTTTCCCGTTTTGACCGCAACGGTAACAAAATGCTGGATCCCGACGAATTGCAGGGACCGGCACGCTTTTTCATCGATCGGATGGCGCAATCCAATCCGAAGATCGACCCCTCGAAACCTATTCCGTTGGATGTCATCTCCGGAGAATTTGAAAGGCTTCGAGCCGAGCGTATGGGAGGATTCAGCGGAGGCTTTGGCGGAAGTTGGGGCGGTGCACCCGTAAATGAATCCGAAGGATCTGGCCCCAAGCCATTGGTTCCAGAATTCGGCTTGCCTGTGGCTCAAGGTTCAGTGCGGAGCTTTGGAAGTGCTGGCGAAGAGAGCCAAGTTGAAGTAACGCCTCGGGATATCGCAGAAGCTGAAGATCGTTTACGGCGTTATGATCGTAACCAAGATGGTTTTCTCTCCACGGACGAACTAAGCGGCGGTCGTTGGCGAGATGATCCAATGCAATTCGATCGCAACGGAGACAAGCGACTGAGCAAAGAAGAGTTGGGAATGCGTTATGCCAAGCAGCGAATTGCCGAAGAACAAGCTGCCTCGATGCAGCAAGGGGGAAGTAGTAGTGAAGATCCACGATCTCGTTGGGGGCGAGGTTCCTCGATGATGTTCATGGGGGGAAGTGGTGGCGGTTTCGGCGGCGGTGGTCAAGAAGGTGGTGGTCAGCAAGAAGGCGAGAAAAAACCGGAGCCAACCAAGTGGGAGAAGTTTCGCTCGCTCAAGCAGTTATCATCGAAAGAAAAGAGTGACAAGGTTTCTGGTAAGCCCGATTGGTTCACTCGTGATGATGCCGATGGTGATAGCCAGATCTCAATGAACGAATTCTCTTCCAAGTGGGATGAGAAAACCCTAGCCAACTTTCAGCTGTTTGATTTGAACGCCGACGGTTTTATTACGACTGTCGAAGTCCTTAAAGCAGTTAGTAATGGCGCTACCAAAGGTTCTTCTGGAGGTTCGGTCGCTTCCTCTAGTGGGCGTGGTTGGGGCGGTTCAAGCACCGGAGGTAACTCTGGTTCTGCACCTGCTTCGGTAGCGGCATCGGGAAACGGTCCTGCACCTGCGAGTGGTACTTCACCAACTCCTTCACCATCTGGTCCAGCGGTTGCCGCCGCAGCGACGCCGGCCTCTGCAGCAGCAACTAGTTCGACGTCAAGTGCTGGGGCGAGTTCTGGTGGAGTTGATCAGAAACTTTTAGATTGGTCGCAAAAGCAGATTAAGAAATACGACAAAAATAGCGACGGAGTTTTGACTGCCAACGAGTGGAGCGAAATGTCGATTCCTCCACCAAATGGAACTGACGGTGATGGTGATGGACGTATCACCGCTGAGGAATACGCCAGATACCGCAGTAAGAAATAGGCAGCAGCCAAGGTCAAATCCTTTAAGTGAAAGACCGTTGGTCAGTGTGCAAAAAGCTTCGCCCCACAGCCACTCTTGAATTGTAGCTTGTCCCCAGGATTGAGCCCTGCTCGGGTTTAACACCTGGGGATTTTTTGTTACAGCGATAGAGAATGGGATTTCCCGTTGGGTTTGGTTATCAATTTTGAAGCTAACGGTGAGATCAGAGGAAGCTGTAGGTCGCAGCCGTTATTAGAATTCGCCTTAGGTTTTACGTTTTGTTATTTGGTGAGGGGTATGTCCAGCATTGCCACCCTCTATCTTCTCCCGGAAGCCAGTCTTCCGGCGTTTGTTGACGCTCAACGCAATCGGAAGGCTGTCACCTACAAACGCGGATGGTTTGGGACCTAGGAGATTGTGACTGGAGACCGGTGTCTCTGGGTTGGCTTTCATCGACTACCTTCTCGCGTTCTGCACGGTATCCCTCCCCGAGCACCTTAATACTGCCCTGCGAAACGCTATGATCGACGATCACTACTTCGTGATCTCTGCGGATCTCGCGGCAGGCCTCGCGGACTATCATCGCTCGCATCCTCTCGATGTGACCGCGCTCCGGGCGTTTGTCGCCGATAACAATCCGGACGCAGACGAGGAATACATCGGCACACTCTGTGAGTCCCATGACTTTCTAGTCAGTTGGTTCGGCAGCATCGACCGGAACAGTTTCGGCGTGATTCACATCACTTTCTGAGCCCATATACTCGGCCGAGTCACCTAACAGAGCGCTGTCGCGGACTGGCGATATTATCGGTCACTATGGAAAAGCCAAAGTCGCGTGCTGCTAATCGCGGCCGTAACTCGATAAGATCGCTTTCGCCATTCCCGTCACTCATTTTCATCAGCGGATAAAGCTGGAATTCCAGACCGATGCATTGCACGAAGATGATCAATCGCTTTTCTCAAGATATCTCTTTGCAAAGTGTTTCGCTTTCCCTAGCTTACTGCTGCAATTCTCGCGTTTTCAGCTCTTTTCAGAAAAAGTGTTTGTGACCGGAAGTATTAGCAAAGCGTTTGGTTGTTCACATGAAGCCATCGTTGCTATCGAGCAAGTCAGTGGTTATCCAGAGCTGACTTAAGATGAAAAAAACGTTGCTTCAGAGATTGAAAGTCCCTAACGGACTTCTTGAATTTGATCTCTACATGCAAGGCTGTATTCCCCATTCGAGTTTAGGAGATACATGTTTTAAAAGGGTGTGAGCGATAATCGAAGCGTGAAGTACGCGCGATACTGAAGAGTGTGCCAAGCTTTTCTTAGACTTTAATCCGACTTGCATCGTATTTCGATGTCGAAGGGTAGTATAAAAATAAAGCGTGGCCTAATGACGACAAAATCTGTTAACTAGGATTGCAGTAAAGATAAGTGGCTTGAGTGGATTTTGTTCCCGCTATGCCCTTTTCAGTAAGTGAGACATACCTCAGTGAAACGACTTTTCAACTTCACCCCAGAGGAATGGGTAGGATGAGGCTATTTCAATTTCTTATCGCCGCGCTTGGGCTTTTGACGACGATTTCTTGCACTCACGCGGGACAGCGTTTATTAACGATTCAAATCGAGTTGAATGGTCGTGTTGTTTTCCAGGGAATACGCGGAGTCCCTGACAATCTGGCGATCGATAAAATCTGGAATATTATTGGGGACGTCACTTTCACAAGCGATTCGGATCAGCCCCAGACTATTGAATTAACTGGCGATATCGTTGTACGAATCAAGCATGTCGAAAGCGAATTAGCCAATGCGAAGCTGGAAGCATTGTCACTTGAATGTGACACTACCAATTCAGGTTGGAGACTCCAAGAAGGTGAAGCAAATCGAGTAAAGAAAATTGCATCAGGTTGAAGGTCGCTTGACTTAACACTGCTTGGCCAAGATGTAGACTGTATACCGCGCAGTAGATTTGCGGAAGATTGGCATGGTGTTGTTTTGAATAAAAGAACTGAGTGTGCTACTAGCGTGGTGATGTTTTCAATCGAAGTGTACTCGATTGTACAGATCACATCATCTCGTTAATCATTAAGGAGAGTTTCTAATGATTGCGGGCTACATGCTACCGATGCAAGTGAAGTGAATTGCAAAACTTGGACGGAGCTTCTTTGGTGACTCGATTAGTCGCATCACGGTTTCTATGTTTGGGGGCTAACTGGTTGGCAATGGAAGTCGAACGTTGTTGATTCCGAGCAGATCCATTCCATGGTATGGATTAGCAATTGAAATGGAACGGTTTATCGCGATTGAGTGTCTGTTCCAGAAATCGTTAGGTAATGATCGGGGCTCAACCAGTGATGCTCGAGTTATTCAATGCGAACGGTAAATTAAAGAACAGTTTTAGAAGACCGTTGGGCCGCGATGTGTATCGCTGAGTCTTCTAATGCTTGGTACAAAAAAGAACGGCTGGGATTAAAAACCCCAGCCGTTCCGTTTTTATCTAACCATTTTCCTGGAATGCTTGATCAGCATTTCAAGATGGTTTGTTAGCAACTAATTAGTTGCAGCTTCCGCAGCTGCTAGCAGCTGCTTCGCCGCAACCTGCCGAAGCGGATGCACCGCAACCAGCAGCACTGCCAGCACCGATGCCGCAGCCGGAGCCCAAGCGTAGACCGCAACCACGGCCTAGCAGACCACCGAACAAGCGACCACGGCCAGCACTTGCACCACCGTTGCTGGAACCAGTGCTTACTGGAACAACAACAGTCTGAGCAACTTGCTTGCAAACGGTAACGTCAACTTCCTTCTGAACCTGAACAGGAACCGAAACGGTGTAGTTTTCGGTCTTGTCTTCGGTTACGGTCTGGTAAGTGGTTACGTTGTAGGTGCGGGTCTTCTTCTCAGGAACGCACGTGGTAACGTTGTAGGTACGGGTGCGGGTTTCTGGAACCATGGTGGTGTGGTTAACAGTTCGCTGACGGGTTTCCTGAACGTAAGTGGTGTGAGCCACTTCGCGGGTTCGCTGCTGAGCTTCGCAGTTGGTTACGTTAACCGTACGGGTACGGGTTTCGTCAACATACTTGCAAACCTGAACCTGGCGGGTACGAGTCTGAGTTTCCATGCGGCACTGCTTAACAGTTCGCTGGCGGGTTTCAGTCTTGTAGGTGGTGACGTTAACAGTGCGAGTCTTGGTTTCTGGACGGCACAAGGTCACGGTGTAGGTATAAGGCTCTTCGGTCATTTGACGCTGGTAGGTCGTTACAGGAACTTCTTCCGTAACAACGTTGCTGACCCATACCTTGCGGCAAACGGTCGTTGTAGCAGGAGCAGCTGGAGCAGCAGCACCACCGCATCCACCGCAATCAGCAGCTGGAGCAGCAGGAGCGCAACCACCGCAATCGGAAGCAGCTGCAGCGGATGCACATCCACCGCAAGATCCGCAACCGCCGCAACCCTTGCGGCCTAGAAGGCCACCGAGGATACCGCGAGACGAACCACCGGAAACAGCAGCGCCGTTGCCACAGCCATTGGAAGCTGCAACTTCAACCATCTGGGTTTCGTAGTGACCCAAATCTTTGGTTACGGTGCGGGTGCTGGTTACAGGAACAACTCGGCAAACCTTGCGGGTGCCAGTTCGCTGTTCGGTGTAAGGAACGTTTACCGTGTAGGTCTGTTCGGTTGGAGTGGTGACAGGAACACTTACGGTGTAGTCCTGAACAACGTCCGAGTAAACAGGAACAGTTACATTGTAGGACTGTTCAACGGTTTCGTACTTTGGAACACGTACGGTGTAGCTCTGTTCTACAGCCTTGGTAACTGGAACCATAACCGTGTAGGTTTCGGTCTTGGTTTCGGTCTTTGGAACCGATACGGTGTAGTCTTCGGTCTTCTGTTCGGTCTTTGGAACATGAACCGTATATTCTTCGGTCTTCTGTTCGGTCTTTGGAACCATAACAGTGTACTCTTCGGTCTTCTGCTCGGTTACAGGAACCTGCTTTGAGACTTTGTAGGTACGAGTCTTTTCTTCTGTCTTGTATTCGGTGACAGTTACAACTCGCTTTTCGGTTACGTACTGAGGTACGTAAACAGTCTTTTCAACATACTGAACAGCAGCTGCGGTACCGCAACCACCATCAGCAACAACAGTGCCTGCAGCATCGCCGCATGGACCTGCTGAGCTAGCTACAGCAGCACCACCGCATCCGCCACAACCACCACAACCGCCGCAATCAGCAGCGGTTAGATTGGCAGCACCCATCGTTGCGACCAATCCGAACAAGGCCAAAAACTTTCGCATTTTCATCTAATGCTCCTCAGAAAAACAAACGGCCAGGACGGCCTCAACAACAACGCGTATTCAAGGTTCCATAGATGGAACGAATTTCAAGCTTTAAGAATCCGATCCTCGAATGTATGACAAAACAACGCAAAGTCAACGTAAACGACCTATTTTGCACAATCTAGCTACGTTCGGCTGGGAAAACGGAAGCGATCGCAACAACTTTGAGGATTCAAATTGCCGAAACAAAATTCCTAGTGCGAGCCGCTCAATAGACTAGATGGTAATATGGGTTGATTGCGGGTTTTGTACGGGGTAAGAGTTTACCTACGGTGACGAAGCCGAAAAGGGTCTTGACAAAAAAAATCGTTCTTTTTCACCAAACGGGTTCTCTTCTGAAGGTCACTCAGATGCCTTGGTTGCCCTTAGGATTCCTTCAAAAGTACTGGTATTTATCCATTTTGGGGGTGCTTGGGTAGTGGTTGATAGGGGCTTGGCCTAACGACCGCAGCATCCGTCATCGAGATGGTGACGCCATCGTCAAAATCACGAACCGAAAGATCGCAATTCAAGTGTCCGACGACTTTAAGGGACAAGGACGAACGATTTGTATGTCGAAGGGTTCAGTTGGGAGGCGCCGGAGTGTTATTGCTTCTTTGAACCGTTAACGCGTTCTTTGAGATACGTTGAAGCGTCGACTTTCTATTCCTAAGAATTCGGCGCGGTCGCGACGATAGGGCGGGCATTAGTAAAACCCTGACGAATCTGACGGGTGCAGTATGTCGCAGTGCAATCAATTTCAACCTCTTGACATTGCTGTAACGAACGCACAGTCCTATACTTCTGATGTCTTCTGGTGCCTGCATTTGGTGAATGCAGAGTCATTAGGTGCGTTAACCTAAATTGCTGCGTAGACCTCGAATGCAGGGAGCGAATGGCGTGTCTTCGAAACCCAAAATATTGTGGGTCGATGGCCTTAATGACTCACAATCTGAACAGCCAAATCATTTGGCAAGCACCTCGCCATCGGTGCCCGAGCAACTCTTGGAATCAGATGCGATTTGGGAACGCTCTCATTCGCCTTTGGAGGCTTTGGTTTCCCTAAAGCATCAGGAATACCAGGGGCTCTTCATTTCGAAATCTACCGCGACGACTCTTTCAAACCAATCTCTATTAGAGAGCGAACGGATTCTAGACGCGCTTCCAGACGGCGTTGCAATTGTTGATTGTCATCATAAAGTTCTCTACGCCAATCGACGACTACAACAACTGTTGACCGGCCAACAGATCATCGACCAAGATTTTTATCAACTACTAAATCAACCGGAATTGATGGGTTCTGAAGGTTGTCCACTTCAGACGGCTTGCTCAACTAAAGCTCCCAGCAGTGCAACGCTACACACTACTGATAATCGATTTTTCCAGATCTACGCTTCGCCGCTCATTGAGAACAATGAAGTATTGAGAATAGTTCTGACCGTCAGTGATGTGACGGTTGAAGTTCTTCAGCAACAAAAACTTGCTGCGATTCACAAAGCGGGTAGCAAACTGGCCGATTTGAAGCCCGATGAGATTTTTGAAATGGGCGTCAAACAGCGTATCGATTTGCTGAAAGACAACATCCGTCATTACACACGCGATTTGCTGAATGTCGATGTGATCGAAATGCGTTTACTGGAACAATCGACCGGAAATTTGATCCCGCTTTTATCGGTGGGTATCGATCAAGAGGCGGCTGATCGCAAGCTTTTTGCCTGTCCCCAGGGCAACGGTGTGACGGGGTATGTGGCGTCGACGGGAAAAAGCTATCTCTGTCATGACACCAGTACCGACCCACATTACTTACAAGCATTTCACGGCGCCGCCAGTTCTCTGACGGTGCCGATTTTGTTGCATGAGAGTGTTATTGGGACAATTAATATCGAAAGCCCCAAACCGCACGCTTTCAATGATTCGGATCGGCAGTTCTTGGAGATTTTCGCCCGAGATATCGCGATGTCTCTCAACACACTTGAACTTCTCGTCGCTCAGAAGACCAATGCTGCGCAGGAAAGTTGTGAAGCGATTCACAGCGCTGTGGCGTTACCTGTCGACGACATTCTGCTTGATGCTGTCAACGTGATGGAGCGTTACATTGGTCATGACCCAGATGTCGTACAGCGATTGCAGAAAATCCTTAAAAATGCTCGCGACATCAAGCGAGTGATCCAGCAGGTTGGCCAGAAGATGGCTCCAGTAGAAGCGGTGCCTGTGGGTTGCACATCGGCGCAGCATGCGAAGCTTCGCAGCAAACGGATTCTGGTGGTAGATGCCGACGAGCAAGTTCGCAATGATGCGCATGGATTGCTCGAGCGCTACGGTTGCACCGTCGAAACAGCTCATCACGGTGACGAAGCGGTCATGATGGTGCGCGCAGCAGGAGTCGATGCCGCCTACGATGTGATTATCTCGGACATCAAGCTGCCCGATTATTCTGGTTATCAGCTGATGGTTCGCTTGAAGAATATCCTCGATCCGGTACCGCTAGTTCTGATGACCGGCTTCGGTTACGACCCTGGTCACAGCATCGTCAGCGCTCGCAAGGAAGGTTTGCATCCCAAAGCGATTCTTTACAAGCCGTTTCGACTCGATCAACTTATTTCTGTGGTTGAGACAATCATCGATACCTACCAACCACAAACTGTTTAGGATTTGGCTCAGCAGTGATAGAGCCACTCATACGATCGCTCATTCTCCTGCTTGCTCTTCTCGGCCATTTCGGTTGGTGGGTCTTTGCGTACAATCGAATCAATGCCACAGGGCTTCCGAGAAACTGGGTTAAGTTCTTCGAAAAAGTCCTTTGTGTACCACTGACTCTTCTCATCCCTTTGGTCATTTCCTTTAACGACGGCTCTGGTCTGTTGCGTTGGGTACAAACCGGGCAATGGCCTGATTCTTTGTCATCTTTCGCATTCTGCTATCTTATTTTCTCAGTTGCGGTTGTCTTATGTATCGGTCCGCTGTGGCTTGCCTCGCGGCTTTACCTGATTCCACCGAAACAACTGAAGCAATCTTCATTGATTCAGCGTTTAGACTTGCGGCATCGACGCAAAGAGTTGTGCAGCGGCGCGATCACGAATGGTTTAGCAATTCTTCCCGGCAATGATATCTTGAGCATTGAATGTCACCGCAAGTCATTAGTGTTGTCGAATTGGCCCTCTTATCTGGATGGATTTCGGATCGGCCATATTTCGGATCTTCACTTCACAGGTCATCTTCATCCCGATTTTTATCGCATCGCATTCGCTGAACTACAGTCGCTTCGACCAGATTGCATCGCTCTGACAGGCGATATTATCGACAAGCAGAAATGCTTACCTTGGATCACCGATCTACTCGGAAATCTCGAGGCAAAGCATGGAAAATTCTTTGTCCTAGGTAACCACGACAAAAGGTTGCCAAATACCGAAGCTATACGAGAGCGTCTGCGCGACGGTGGTTGGACCGATTTGGGTAGTCGTGTGGTCCCTACAAACATTCATGGACTCCCAATTTTGTTGGCAGGTCATGAGTTACCTTGGTTCGGAAGCGAACCGTCGATAAGTCCTTACAAAACGGACCCTGGCTATTCGAGCGAGAACCAAAGTGATAGTTTTCGACTTGCCTTAGCGCACTCGCCCGATGCGTTCGACTGGGCTCAGCGTGAAGGAATTCATTTGTTACTTGCAGGACATACTCATGGGGGACAGGTTCGGTTGCCTGGTATTGGCCCCATCGTCGCGCCGAGTTGGTATGGCAGCAAATTTGCATCGGGAGTTTTCTATCGAAAACCGACTTTGATGCATGTCAGTCGGGGCTTAGCTGGGATTCATCCTCTTCGTTTCCGATGTGCTCCAGAAATCGCGATTCTTGAACTGCAATCTAGCCACAGTTCTCCTTCTGGAAATTTTGCAGAAAGCAGAGAATAGATAGGCAACAGCGATCCGCTTTCGCTCCAAGTATCAAGAAAAAACTCCGGTTCACCCAATCGAGTGCACCGGAGTCTTGTTAAGAGGAAGTTGATTTAACGATTTGGGCTGAAAGAAATCTTTTCGCCGCAAGTCTCTACTTGTTGTTGATCGTTACACCTGGCCAATCGTCTGTACGAAATGGTGTTAGTGGCAGGCCTGCATTGTCAAACATGTTGCACACAGGATTATCGGCCCAACCATACCGCACTGAAGTTGGGTCCTGTACTTCATCGGCAGAGACTTCGATACGACCATCGGGAAGAATCTTCGCCTTGGCCCACACGAATTTCTTGTCTTCTCCTGCAATCGCAAAACCGCGAGGTTCGTTGACATCAAAAGGTCTCCAGCCACCATTGATAGAATCAAAGGTAATGATCATTTTGTTGCCTGATTTCTCGGCCGATTTGTACTGGGGGCTACGGTAAGCGATGTTGATTCCGTAGTCTTTAGCTAGTGCCCAGCGAGCGAGTCGGCGACCGACATCGACTTTGTTTTTCGGATGAATGTCTTTTCCTTCACCGATGTCGATGATCACAGCCTGTCCCGTGTTTTCCAACACACCCATGGTCATGGTTTGAGCTTCTCGAAGTTCGGCCCAATCGCTCTCAGCCGGGTTGGGATTTTCAGCTTTGAAGTCCGCCAACTGAACCCAGTAGAACGGGAAATCGCCTTGCCCCCATTCGCTTCGCCATGTGGAAATCATCAGTGGAAAAAGCTCGCGATACTGATAGGCGCGACCAGCATTTGACTCACCCTGATACCAAATTGCACCGCGAATACCGTAGCCGAGATGAGATTTCAGCACGCCGTTGTAAATGTTGCCCGGTCGGCTATTGCCACCCATCTGACCACGCAAGCCATTGAGTTGCTTTTTCTCTTCTTCAGACAGGTCTTTCTTCTCCGAAAGCTCTTTGAAACGAGCTTCATTTTGTTTCCATCGTTCCATGAGAGGAGTGTACTGAGCATCAGCTTCCAGAACATTGCGAGGTACCCAAGCTTCTGCTGCAGATCCACCCCATGCGTTGTTGATCAAGCCAACAGGTACTCCCAGCGTCTGTTGTAGTTGTCGACCGAAGAAGTAACCGACCGCTGAAAAGTTTCCGACTGTTTCAGGGCTGCATACCATCCATCGTCGCTCGTCGTGCGACCATACAGGCTCTTGTACGCCAACTTGAGGAAAGTTAATCATGCGAATCTGATCGTTCTTTGCAGACAGTCGTTCCAAATCAGGGTCGTTGGAAGCATTGACCGACCATTGCATATTGGATTGGCCAGAGCAAATCCAAACTTCACCGACAAGGACATCCTTGATGGTGATTGTATTTTTCCCAGCGATCGTCAACTCGTGCGGACCACCTGCAGGAAGCGCTGCAAGCGAAACGCTCCACTTACCTTGTTCGTTGGCTTTGGTCTCATGTTTTTGGTCACCGATTGATACGACAACCGCTTCACCCGCTTCGGCTGAACCCCATACACGATTCGCTTGACCTTGCTGCAGGACCATATGGTCGCTGAATACGTTTGGAACTTTCACGTCAGCATACAGCGACAAGCTGAACAGGGAGTTCAAAGCCAGCGTGCAACCCAGCAGCCAGCTACGACTCTGAAACAATTTTCTCATAATGCACTATCCCGGAGAGAAACTAAGAGGAAGGAAAAGGAGCTTCGTCAGGCCATCAAAGTGAACTTCGATCGACTGAACTTGCTCGAGATTCTAAGCTCAGCGGAACTCGAATGCCAACTACCTAAGGAAGACATCGACCCCAAGTTGAGATAATCAAATAGCTGTTACTTGGTGGTAACAAAAAAAGGGATAGTTTTCCACGATTTTGGGGCCCGTCCCAAGAAGTGGAATCGTTCAGAAATAGTCTTAGAACCTAGGAGAATTTTACGCGATAGTGCTCAATCGATACCGCTTCTATCAGCCGTCCATCGGCTTGCGAACATTTCGCCAATGGGAGCACTCGGTGCTCACTTCGGTAAGGCGACCGTTTCGTTTTTTCGGTCTACTTGGATCGGAAGAGTGTAATGTTCCTCCCTACCCATCGGCTTCCAACGAGCCAGTGGGCCCAAAAGCATGAAGGGATATCCGGGAACTTTTTCAGAGTACTTACGGTAGAGAGGTCCAATCAACTGAGACAAACGCTGGTCTTTAAGGACACTTCCTATGAAAATGTAAAAGCTCCAAACCGCTGTTAGCACTGCGTGATCTAAGGACATCCGAGGTGTGAACCAGATGAGTCCTAAAAAACTCAAGTAGACCGGATGACGAAGGTATTTGTAGGCGCCTCGTGTCACGAATTCACGACGAGGAAGCTTTTGGTTTCTCAGCCAGTAGTAGAAAGGAGTCCAGCCATTTTGGTATCCAAGACCTGTTAAGGCCAACGAGTAAAGCAGTGCTATCCAGGATCCGTAAAAACAAAGATGGATGCCGAAAGCGGGCCAACCCGATAGTGACCAAAAATGAAATGAACTTGTTCGCCATTGAAAAAACAATAGCAGGAGAGATATGCAAGTCACCGTACAAAAAAAACTGTCGTAGAACGGTGCTGGTATCCATTTACCTAATCGTCGGCGAAACCAAGGTGCGAGCAACAAGCTGTGCGTCACTGCAAAAATTGTTGCCAAGCCGATATCAACAATCATCCAGTAATCATGTTTTTCGTTTAGTGAGCCATCTCGCAAAAACCAAAACAGATACCAGACCGTGATCAAGAATAGGAATTGATTTCCAAATCCGAATACGAGTCCCCCGATTCGCCTGAGATAGCTCAAAGTGTCTTTCTTTACCGCGATTCCTTCCATCGCCACCTCATCCTCCTATTGGTTTCTCAGCGATCAGTGCTCCATACTCCATGTCTCCCGACCGATAAGCATCGATGAGAGTGTCAAATCCATCTAAAAACGCAACTTGTTCTTTATCCAGGATGCGAGCGAGGTATTTCACACCGGACTTTGAAACTCTCGATTTGCAAATCTCCCAAGTTCTTGCCGCTTGTTCGGACCAATCGACGTGATCGATAACCTTGAGGCCAGCATCGGTAATCCACTGAGCATATTCTTGGCGAGTTGCTAAAGATGGGCATACAAATTTTTGGCAAACCTCTTCGACTCGCTGGCGATGATTGGGAAGCGATGGGTTGGCTCCTTCAAACCAAACGACAATCGCCAGTCTTCCACCAGGTTTTAACCATTGAGACGCTCTTTTGAAAAAACTTGCTTTATCAAACAAGTGTTCGGTGCATTCGACACTCCATATGACGTCGAAAGACTCCGGAGGAAATTCTGCCGTTTCCGCATCCTGTGTTAAGAAACGCGTACGCGATCCAACGCCGGTAAAAAAAGCGCTGCACGATGCCCAGCGACTTTGAAGGGAACTGATCGTAATTCCGGTTGCATGGCAGCTACGCAGTTTCGCCAAGCGAATCGATGATCCTCCCATTCCGCAACCAACATCCAGCATGCGACTTCCTTGGTGTACGTGGGCAAAGTCGGCTAATGTGTCTGTCAGACGACACTGCGCTAGATAAGCAGACTCATTACCTTCCCAAATACCATGGTGAATGTGAGGTCCCCAGAGCAATCGATAGAAGAGCGTGCCAAGCTGATAATGATTGCGAATTGAGACTTTTCTTACACTATCTACCGCAATCATACTTTCGTTGCTCTCCAGGCCTCGATAAACAGCTTGATAGGTTAAGTTGGCAGCAGAATGAGATCGACTCTACAGCGTAATGGGTAGCGGGTAATTCAGTCTGAGGGTTTCTATTTACCTTCCGGCAAAATCTTGATATCGATGCGGTCGCTGGGAGCTACCCACAAGTCACCATAAATTTGCAACGCGTCTGCAACACCGATTGCACCAAAGGCTTTCGAATAAGGTTTCATGCCGTAGCTTGATTGCTTGATTCCGAAATCGCCTCTTAGATGAACCCAGCCTTTGACCTGTTCAGCATAGGCCAAGAACTTGATCGGCTTTTGGACACCATGCAGCGTGAAGAGACCATTGATCTCGAACTCTGGAGCACCTTTGGGATTGAGCTTACCCGTCGGCAATGCTTTCTCAATGTCCAAGATGGCCTGAGGATACTTTGTTGTATCCAGAACGTCGCGTCCCTTCATGTTGTTGTTAACTTGCTTGCGCGTTCCTTCATCCGTGTCACCTGGTAGACCCAGATACTGTCGCGCTCTGCGGGTATCCGCATCAAACGAATCCATGTTGAACACCAAACGCCCAGCTCCATTATCTGCTCCCAATATAAGTTGACTTGGCGATAATTGGCCCTCGACTGCGTGCTGATGGCCCAGGCCCGTTTTGTCAACAAAAATGAAGACGCGGCTGGCAGAGAGTTCAATGTCGCCAGGAGAAACATTTGGAGCGGATGTTCCAGCAACACTCGTATTGTTTGCTTGCTGACCATGGGTTTGTGACGTGCAGTAGAAAATTACCAGCAACGTGATGGCGAGCGTCAATGGAAGGCTGAATTTACGAAGCTCGCCCAAATACATCCTTGCAATCATCATTAGCACCTCCGTGACATCAACCTGAAGTCGTTAAACGGGCTTCGAATTCCTACCTTCGAGTCCGCAATTCGTTTCTAGCACATCTATCTTGGGAGGGACAAGTAAGGATTACGCGGTGAACATTCAATCTGAGGAAATAGTTTTCAAAGATTTGATGAGCACCTATAATCCAGACGTCTCAATTCTGCAAAAACAAGTTGTCGCCTGCAAAATACTGCATTTGTCCCAATCGATTCCGCGAACGTTCGCGGCGAGAAGTTCGCTTACAAAACAAGAGTGAAGGCGGAATTTTTTGGGTGGTAGAAGATCCTGCAGTCTTGTTGCGAACCGAGGTTTCTTGTTTTTCAACTGTTTAATGCAATATATACGTGGCTTGAGCAACAAGCCTTTTTTTATCCCCCACAAATCCCACCTCACGACATCGTTCCGTCTCGCGATGCAAATGTTAGTTTTGCCAACGTCTTGTTTGTCTGCATTAGTAGCAATGCCAAAACTGCAGTACGATTTTGGATGCCAACGCATCGGCGGGAATGTTAAAGCGTGGAAATCGTAGCGAGAACATCAATGAGAAATTGCTTAGCGGTTGGTTTGTCACTCATACTTTTGTGCTCCCCTGCCCTATCCCAGGAGCAAGACAAAAAAACGAACCAAACCAAAACAGTTAAAATTCCCGTTACTCGCGATACATGGTTGTCGAGCGCCGACAAGGAGCGGCAGGGCTCCAATGGTGGTGCGACGAAACTGAAGTTCAAGTCTTACCAAGAAATGTCGGTCGTCGATTTCGACACGAAGGAATTAAAAGGCTTCGTCATCGAGGAAGCTTACCTTCATCTCAATGTGGATCAGAAATTTCCTCTTTTGACGGTAACTACCAGTTCACTTTCGGCTCCTTGGATCGAGGGAGATGCAACCGGATATAACGTGATCGAGGGTGTTTCCTCTTTTGATTATCGAGTTCATCCCGATCAACCATGGTCCTATCCGGGAAGTGATTTTACGAGCGTTGTATTGGGGCTCGGTAATAGTTGGTGGGCTTCGGCCGATGCGACACCGCGCGACGCAAAAGGGTGGCAGCAAATTCCTGTATCAAGTCAAGTCATTGCGGCAAGAATCGCTGATCTCAGTTACGGAGTTCTTGTTTTCGATGATGTCGGTAGTGAATGGAAGCGTACTGGTGAGAAGTTTGAAGTCTTTCATTTTCCAAATAGATATTCCTACAGTATTCAGCAGAATAAAACGGTAGCTCCCTACTTCACTGTAAAGCTAGGCCCATCGGATCTTCAGGCACCTACTAAACCGGTTGGATTTGCCAGCGAAACAAAGCAGTTGCCCGAAGGGGAAGCGATGCTCGTTTGGGAATCACCCAAGGATAATGGACCTGCTGGTGCACTGGGGTTTTATGTTGAGATTGATGGTAAGAGTGTGCCGAGATATCTCGTTCCGAAAGCGGGTGCGCCGGGTGAGAAAGTTCAAATGCGAGTTCGTGATTTGAATTTGTCGGCACAGCAAGAGCATTCGATTTCCATTCGTGCGGTAGATGCAGCTGGAAACGTTGGTGAATCTTTGGAAGCAAGCTTTGCGGTCTCGGCAAAAAAAGCTTGGAGTGTTCCCGCGAAAGATTCTGGGAAGTCTGCCACTGAAGCTCGAAAAGTCACGGCGGATTCGAAGCAAGATTGGGCAAAGTTGGGTAATTCCTTCGTATCGGTTGTGGATGAGTTAGACAAAGTACAGAGTAGCACCGGCCGAATCTTACCTGAGCATCCAGCAGAGTATTTCGCCAGCAATCATCTTTGGGATGCTTCGAAGAAAAGTATTCAGCTTGAAGGGGCGCGAAACGAGTGGATCGCTTTTCAATTCATTGTCAAAGGCGATGTGTCGAAGGTTGAGCTGAATGCGTCATTTGTTGGCGATGCTAAGGGAGTTGAGTCATCAGTGGGGCGTTACATCGATGTGCCCACCGGTGATGTTTCTTTGCCTGATCCCATCGTTGATGCATCATCCGCCTTGGCCGTTTCCGCTGATCAAGCTAAGAAACCCTTCAAGAGTTATCATGTCGAGTTTTACATTCCTCGTACGGTGCCTTCAGGGAAACATCGAGGTGAATTGCAGGTTACGCTTGAAAAAGAAGTCTTCAAGCTTCCCATCTCGCTGAATGTCTGGAATTTTACTCTGCCGGATCGTTTGAATTTTCTTCCCGAGATGAACGCGTATGGTTTGCCGGAGAATGAAAAGGATTATTATCGATTGGCGCATCAGCATCGCACGGTTTTGAATCGTCTACCTTATCACCATAACGGTCGAGTCAGCGACGGCTGTGCTCCCAAGTGGGATGGTAAGCAATTTGATTGGAGCGAGTGGGATAAGCGATTTGAACCATTGTTTGATGGTTCTGCGTTTGCTGATTTGTCACGCGGAAGTCAACCCATAGAATGCTTCTACTTGCCGCTATTCGAGAATTGGCCAACCCCGATTGAGCCGAACTATCAAGCGAATTACTGGGCCGATAAAGCACTTTCAGCGGACTACAGAAAACAGTTCGTCAATGCTTCGAGACTGATTGCGGAGCACATCCATGACAAAGGATGGAATCAGACTCTCTTTCACTTTTATCTAAATGGTAAAAACAACTACAAGGAGAATGGTTGGTCGCGTAGTACTTCCCCTTGGATTCTTGATGAGCCAGCTCATTATCAAGACTTCTACGCTCTGCGTTGGTTTGGGCAAGCATTTCGTGAAGGCGTTGCAATGAGCACTGAGGGAGAGAGGTCGTCGGGTAACAAATCTACACAGCAGAATGTTGTGTATCGCACCGACATTTCGCGGCCTCAATGGCAGCGAGATTCATTGGATGGATTGATCCAGTATAACGTTGTTAGTTCAGCTTTTAGGCCATATCGAAGATTGGTACTAGATCGCGCGGAACGCTTCCAAGAAAAGGTTATTGAATATGGTACCAGCAATCGACTTGATCAATCGAACGTGCAGCCATTAGCTTGGTGCGTGGAAGCTTGGGCCCTGGGGATCGATGGGGTACTGCCATGGCAAACCATAGGCTCTTCCGAGTCTTGGAAAAAGGGGGATGAATTATCGCTCTTTTATCCCTATCAAAATGGCGTAGAAGCCTCTTCCGCTAAAGTGCTGCGTGGTGAGGGAATGCCCGTTCCGAGCGTGAGATTGAAGAGTTATCGCCGAGGGCAGCAGGATGTTGAGTATTTGATTTTGCTCCAGCAAATGACGGCCGAACCACGTTGGTCTTTAGGTGAGTGGGTTCGGCAACAGCTCCCATGGCAGTCAAAGCGAGAAGGAACAGGATTTACCAGCGGAGAAGATGCAGGAAGAATCCAATATGCCCAGGTGTCTGGTAAAGATTTCTGGAAACTACGGCAACAGATAGCTCAGCAACTCCAGGACAATCCGAAGAAATAACGAGATAATCAACTATCTTCATTTTTTTTTCGTATAGATATTGTCCCGGCTTCAATAGCCGTGTATGGTACTGCTGGATGGTTAAGCGAATCTAAACCAGTACCGCGGTTCTATGTACACCTGCTTGCTGCTCTGTTCGTGAAGTTCCTCCAGGCGAACCCGCCTCTTTGGGTTCCTTTCTTTCTAACCCAGGAAGTATTGTAGAAGGGTTAGGCAGCATTTTGGATGCAGGAGTTCCCTTAATGGGCACAAAACTGTATGTAGGCAACCTTGCCTACAGTGTTAATGACAATGGTTTGAAGGATTTGTTCTCGCAATACGGCAATGTCCGTAGCGCACAGGTCGTGAAGGATCGCGACACCGGTCGTAGCAAAGGCTTCGGCTTCGTTGAAATGGAAGATTCCAACGACGCTAAAGCAGCGATCGAAAACCTGAATGAACATGAGCATGAAGGTCGTCCTTTGACCGTCAACGAAGCTCGTCCACGCGAAGATCGTGGTGGCGGCGGCGGTGGTGGTAATCGTGGCGGCGGTGGCGGCGGTTACAACCGTGGCCGTTACTAAGAGTTGACCACTGAATCCTAGGGTTCAGTATCAGTAAGCTCTTTTGAATCTCACGAATCCATAAATCAAAGCCCTTGCTTTCCGACAAAGAGAGCAAGGGTTTTTTTGTTTTATAGTAGTACGTTCAGCAGTTTGGGCGGTAGTTCATAGCCGCTCTCCATCGCAGGCAAAGTTAAGTAGGAACGATTTTCTCGCCACTGCCGTTAACGCAAGGATCGGTGACTACTTCGATGGAAAGTATTTAGCGACCATCTTCCTGAGAAATGCGAGCGATTCGGCCATCTCTTCCATCCCGTTCATTCCATCCTCGATACTGATCCAGCCGTCATACTTGTGCTCCGCGAGAATGCGGAAGATCGCATCGTAATCATTCAGTCCTTTGCCAGTAACGCCATGCTTGAGGAATTCGCTATAGCCGATCGTTCCGTCGCTGTGTCGAATATCGTCGAGCGTTTTGCCTGGTAATAAATATCGATCACTGGCGTGCATGCTGACAACTCGATGAGCCACCTTCTTTAAAAGCTCCACGGGATCGTCACCAGCAACAACCGCATTGGATGGATCGTACTGGACACCAAAGTATTTCGACTCTGGGATGTGGGCGAGCAGTTCTAGGAAGACATCCATTTTCTGCGCAAATTCGGGATACTTCCAAAAACCGTCTTTGTAATGATTCTCAAGTCCAAGAATGACACCTAAATCCTCAGCTACGGGGAGGCATGCTTCGATGCACTCGGTTACCCACTCAATTCCCTGTTGTCGTTCTACTTCGGGATAACGCTGGCCGCTCAATACACGGCACACGACACCCTCACCACCTAAGCGGCGCGAAGCGCGTATCATCGCTTGTTGTTTAGCTACAGCTTCAACTCGTCCCTCGGCACTTGGATTGGTAAAATCTGGTGAGCAGCAAAGCATGGGAATTGTTCGGCCTGTCGCTTCGACGGCCTCTCGAACTTTGTCGAGATAACTGTCGGAAAGGCTTGTGAAAAATCCCTCATACATTTCCAGTCCATCGCAATCGAGTTGTTTCGACATTTCGATCCAGTCAAAGACCGACATGGTTCGTTCGAAACTGATTGTCTCCAGGTAGCATTTAGGAAACGCTGAGATCTTGATGGTCATGCGAAATTGGCTTTCTTGAAGGTTGTTAGGATGTGTTGTCGTTTGAGCTCTAATTTCCCAGCACTCTCCCCAGCTATCGAATTCCGTTCTTGCGATTTGCGGGTTTGTATCTCTATGAAATTAAAGCGATTGGTCGACATGCAAAACCGCTTTAGCAATCGAGCCTGAGTGCATTGTTTCAAAAGCGTCGTGCCACTGCTCCAAGGCCCAGGTTCCACCCAATACCTTTTGAATGGGCAATTGACCTGAGGCTAGAAGAACCAATACTCGTTCCCAAATAGGCCAGTTATGACTGAAGCTTCCTTGGAGTTTGACGTTTTTCTGCACGAGTGGATCGAGTGAGAAATTTAGTGGTTGACGTCCCCAGCCGACTTTGCTGATCCAACCTCCAGGGCGAACTACATCGATAGCGATCTTAAGGGTCGCAGAGATACCTGCTGCATCAACAACGCCATCGACTCCTAAACCATCTCGTTCTTTAGCCCAATCCTCCAGCCCACTTACCAGCGTATGGCATCCGATATTTCGCGCGATCTGTAGTCTTGCTTCGTCGCGAGGAACACCTACGACCACAACTTCAGCTCCGCGCAATTTTGCCATCGCTGCACACAGTAGACCTATGGGCCCAGGTCCTAAAACGGCAACGCGATCACCCGGCAGAATAGTTACGTTGGAGGCGACGGCATTAAAGGCAACGCAGCATGGTTCGGTTAGAGCTGCCAAGTGAAGCGGTAGTGAATCTGGAACTCGATGCAGGCAACGCGCGGGTACCCGCACAAACTTGGTCATCGCTCCATCGACACCATAACCAAAGCCTTTACGAGTTGGATCGAGGTTGTACAGCCCCTGTCGACTCATCGGATTGTTTAGGTCCACTACGGCTGCTGTCTCGCTGACAACACGATCGCCTTCCTTCCAGCCACTCACGTCATCGCCGATTGCTGCGATACGACCAGCGAATTCGTGGCCAAGCACCACGGGATAATTCACGGGCCAAGAATGCTCAGCAGTCCATTGGTGGAGATCTGAACCGCAAACGCCAACCGCAGCAACTTGCAGCAAGACATCCTGGCTGCCGATTTTGGGCCGCGGAATCTCGCGGAGTTCCACGCAATGAGGTTGATTCTGGTAATTGACAACGGCAGGTTGAAGTAGTGCAGACACGGTGTTTCCTATGACTGTTCCAGAAAGGTTTGATTCAACGCGTTCAGTTCAAATTCTAGCCGATCACCCACAATGAAATCATTGTAAGAAGTCCTGAAATAAGTCAGAAATCAAGACTTACCCACGGGGATATCTCCATAGTTATGCACCGCATGACAGATCTGTCGCAAGACCTCTTCTAAATCTCCACCTGCTCGTTGAAAGCGATCTGCATCGATGGCCAGTGGCGCTCCGATAACAACTAAAGGAGCTCCATATTTGGGTGTATCAATCGCTTGCTGAATACTCAGTCCACCCACTGCTTGGACTGGCACTGTGACAGCGCTGACAACTTCTCGTAATTGATCCAAGGGGGTAGGGGCTTTCTCACCGCGAGCAGCAATTCCGCGGCGTTCATCGTAACCGATGTGGTGGATGATAAAGTCACATCCTAGATCTTGCAGCCAGCGAGAAGCTCCTACCATATCAGGGCAACCGAGGTTATCCCCCATCACGCCAACTCCATAGTCTTTGCCCGCTTTGGCAACGCAGCGTATCGTTTCTTCATGGGCACGTGCCATCACCACAACATGGGTGGCTCCCGCCTTTCCCATCATTTCCGCTTCTAAGTAACCACCATCCATCGTTTTCAAATCGGCAACGATGGGGACTTCAGGAAATCTCGCTCGCAACTCGCGAACTGCCCTGAGTCCCTCGGCAAGAATCAGTGGGGTGCCCGCTTCCAGCCAGTCGACGCCAGCTCGCAACGCCATTTCCGCGGTAGAAATGGCTTCTTCAAGGTCCGTCACATCCAGAGAAATTTGAACAACGGTTTTCATGATTTATCCTTTCCAGGATGAAATGGTATCCCAGGCAAGCGGTAAGGTAAGAGTGCTCATGGAATCATAAAAAAACCTCGACAGCAATAAACTGTCGAGGTGTTAAAAAATGCGAAATGCTGGAGCCGCTCGAGTGGACGCATAGCAATTAGGCGTCAAGACTCTCAAGGAGACCGTGCTAGAAGGCAGCTGAGCAAAAAAGGGTGAATGATGGGGATCGAACCCACGACAACTGGAGCCACAATCCAGTGCTCTACCAACTGAGCTACATCCACCGTGTTAGGGGTGTGAGGGTTTTGGCACGCTCCCCCCACATTCCCAAAATGTACCCTCACCTGCTTCGGTCGTCAACGCTCCCGAAAAAGGTCTAGGTGGCCTTTCCTAGGGTCATCATCGGCCGTTGGAAAGGCAATCTACTAGCTTTTTAGCTGTGAATACTCTTGTATCGGAACCTTCTAGGTTCGTCGTCCTTGATCCCCAGTCGTTGTCTTCGCTGTTCTTCATAAACCTGGAAATTTCCTTCGCACCAGTGCACATAACCATCACCTTCAAAGGCAAGAATGTGGGTAGCGATACGGTCTAAGAACCAGCGATCGTGGCTGATAACCACGGCACAACCGACAAAGTTCAGGACGGCCTCCTCCAAGGCTCTAAGGGTATCGACATCTAAGTCGTTGGTTGGTTCATCGAGCAGCAGTAAATTGCAGCCCTTACGCAAAAGTTTTGCGAGATGGACTCGATTTCTCTCACCACCGGATAGATCACCCACCTTTTTCTCTTGGTCAGGACCTTTGAAGTTGAAACGAGAAACATAAGCTCGGGCATTGATCTTGCGACCACCCATTTCCAACAAATCATTACCACCGCTGATCTCTTGATACACCGTGCTGCTAGCCTGAAGTGAGTCGCGATTTTGATCGACATAACCGAGTTCTACGGTCGGGCCTACTTTCAATGTCCCACCATCCGGAGTCTCTTGGTTGGTCAGCATTCTAAAGAGGGTTGTTTTACCGGCGCCGTTGGGGCCGATGACTCCAACAATACCTCCCGCAGGCAAGCGGAAATCCAGGTTCTCAAAAAGAACACGATCGCCATAAACCTTTTTGATCTTGTTCGCTTCGATTACCTGTTCGCCTAGATGCTTGCCAGGTGGAATCTGGATTTCCAGTTCCTCTGGCCTTTCCTCAAACTGCTCCGCTGCCAATTTCTCATACGCGGCCAGACGAGCTTTGCTCTTTGCTTGACGAGCTCGAGGTGCCATGCGTATCCACTCAAGTTCGCGAGACAGTGTCTTTTGGCGTGCTGCTGCCTGTTTCTGTTCTTGAGAAAGACGTTTTTGTTTTTGTTCAAGCCAAGAAGTGTAGTTGCCTTCCCACGGAATGCCCTGGCCGCGATCAAGCTCCAAGATCCACTGTGCTACGTTATCCAGGAAGTAGCGATCGTGAGTGACTGCAACAACGGTTCCGGGATATTGGGCTAAGTGTTGTTCCAGCCAGTTGATCGCTTCAGCATCCAAGTGGTTGGTTGGTTCGTCCAGTAGCAGTAGGTCGGGTTGGCGAATCAGCAGTTGGCACAACGCAACACGACGCCGCTCACCCCCGGAAAGTGTTTTGACATTTGCATCGCCAGGGGGCAAATTCATAACGGACATCGACATCTCAACTTGGCGGTCAAGATCCCAAAGGTTCGATGTGTCGATGATATCCTGTAGCTTGGCCATTTCATCGCAGAGCTTCTGCATCTTGTCATCATCGGTCACTTCACCCAGCAGTGTTGAGATCTCGTTGTATCGATCGAGCACCGCGCGTCGTTCAGCAACCGCTTCTGCCACGTTGCCTTGAACATCTTTGTCGGGGTTTAGTTGCGGCTCTTGAGGCAAATACCCAACGGTGAAGCCAGGTGTTAATCTCGCCGTGCCATCAAAGTTCTTGTCGACACCCGCCATGATGCGTAGCAGCGTACTTTTACCGGAGCCGTTAGCGCCGAGGACACCGATTTTCGCACCAGGGTAAAACGCAAGCCAAATATCCTTAAGAACCTCTTTGGTTCCATGTTTTTTGGTGAGTTGTTCGATGGTGTAAATGTACTGTCGATTCATAAAGACTTATTCCCACTCAATCGTGGCTGGTGGTTTGGAACTGATGTCATAGCAAACGCGGTTTACCCCACGTACTTCATTGATTATTCGCGTGCTGATGCGACCGAGCAATTCATAGGGCAAGCGACTCCAGTCGGCAGTCATAAAATCATCGGTATTTACCGATCGTATGACGACAGCGCTGTCGTAAGTTCGCGCATCTCCCATTACCCCGACACTTTGGACCGGCAGCAGCACGGCAAATACCTGGGATGTTTGTTGATATAGGCCAGCGTTGCGGATTTCTTCGAGAAGGACTTCATCCGCTTCACGCAGGATATCGAGTCGTTCTTTGGTCACTTCACCTAGGCATCGTACGGCTAAGCCTGGACCAGGGAAAGGATGTCTCCAAACCAAATGTTCTGGTAGCCCCAATTCCAGGCCGAGTCGGCGAACTTCATCCTTGAACAAATCACGCAATGGCTCGACCAACTCAAAGCCCAACTGCTCAGGTAATCCACCTACATTATGATGCAACTTAATCGTCGCCGCGGGGCCATCGACAGCCGCTCCGCTTTCAATCACATCGGGATAGAGCGTCCCTTGAGCGAGATATTTTGCATCCTTGATGCTCTCAGCTTCGGACTTAAAGCATTCAATAAAAGCGTGACCGATTCGACGACGTTTTTCTTGAGGGTCTTTGATACCTTGTAGGGTTCCCAAAAATTTGTCTTCAGCATTGACTACGTGTAGGTCGGTTTTGAAGTGATTGGTAAACTCCGCGATGACTACGCGTTGTTCATCTTTGCGGAGCAAACCATTGTCGACCAAGATGCATGATAGCTGTGAACCGATTGCTCGATAAAGTAACGCAGCGGTTACAGCACTATCGACGCCGCCAGAAAGACCGCAAATGACTCGATCTTTCCCGATGAAATGCTTCATCTGTTCGATCGTGTGTGTGGCGAAGTCGCCGATATGCCAAGTACCTTCACAGCCACAAATCTTGTACAAGAAATTGTGCAGCAACGAGCTTCCCAAAGGTGTGTGCGTTACTTCAGGGTGGAACTGCAATCCGAAGATCGGTCGAGATTTGTGAGCGATGGCGGCCATCGGACAAGTACTTGTTTTGGCAATTGCCGAGAAGCCCTCTGGCAACTGAGTCACCTGGTCTCCATGACTCATCCAGACTTCCATTTCATCGGGCAGTCCATCGGTCAAGCCATTGCGATCAAGTACCAAGCAGCTAGCTCGTCCGAATTCGCGTCGCGCCGAATGCTGAACTTTGCCTCCAAGCGTATCGCAAGTAAGTTGCATTCCGTAGCAGATGCCTAGAACCGGAATTCCTAGATTGAATAAATCGGGATGGCATCGTGGCGCGCCGGTTTCATAAACACTGGCAGGGCCACCAGACAAAATGACTCCTTTAGGATTTCTGCGCTGAATCGCTTCGAGAGAAATGTCAGCTCGCACGATCTCGCAATAAACATTTTGTTCTCGGACTCGTCGCGCGATCAGTTGGGCGTATTGAGAACCGAAATCCAGTACGAGGACTCGCTCTTCAGATAGATTTCCGCCCAACGTGGAAAGACTTGACGACAGCGATCGGCCCTCTTTATCCCTGGCCACAGAATTATTCATCGATGCGAGACTCCCGTCACGGAAACCGTGTGTTATGAGAATCCCAAATTGTAAAGCCCCAGGGGGAGTTTCACTAGGGCTAATGGGCCTATATCGTTCAGCGTGCGCTTGCTGTTAACGCTTGCCGATTGGCGTAAATTCGCGGATTGCAGGGCCAGTGTATACCTGCCGTGGTCGGCAGATTCGCTTGCCGGGGGAACGGTGCATTTCTAGCCAGTGGGCAATCCAACCAGGCAAACGTCCCATCGCGAAGAGCACCGTAAACATTTGCACCGGAATACCCATCGCTCGATAAATAACTCCCGAATAGAAATCGACGTTCGGGTAAAGTTTTCTCTCGATGAAATACGGATCCTTCAATGCGACTTCTTCCAGTTGCTGTGCGACATCAAAGAGCGGATCTTTCACGTGCAGTTTGCTCAGCAGTCGATCGCAGGCCGCTTTGATGATCTTAGCTCGCGGATCGTAGTTCTTATAAACCCTATGACCAAAACCCATGAGTCGGAAATTGCTTTTCTTGTCCTTGGCCATATCGACGTATTTCTTGACGTTACCGCCGTCGTCAGCGATCTGCTGTAACATCTGCACGCAAGCTTCATTAGCGCCACCATGCAACGGACCCCAGAGAGCGCAGATGCCTGCAGAGATGGAAGCAAAAAGGTTGGCATTCGAAGAACCCACCATTCGCACCGTCGATGTGCTGCAGTTTTGCTCATGGTCTGCGTGAACAACGAGCAACAGATTAAGGGCGGATACAAAATCTGGATCTGGTTCATACGGTTCGCTGGGTACCGCAAACATCATCCGTAAGAAATTTTCGCAGTAGCCGAGGCTATTTTGCGGGTACACAAATGGCTGACCGGTGTGTTTCTTGAAGCTGTAAGCGGCAATTGTAGGAAGCTTGGCCATCAAGCGATAAATCGACATCATCACTTGATCTGGGTTGTGAACATCAAGTGAGTCTTGATAGAAGGTCGACAGAGCTCCAACGACCGACGATAAAATCGCCATCGGGTGAGCGTCTCGCGGGAAACCGTTGTAGAAACTTCTCATGTCCTCGTGCAGCATTGTATGCCGACGAATATGTTCGCGAAACTCTTCCAGTTGCGCTTTATCGGGCAACTCACCGTGGATAAGTAGATAGCTTACTTCGACGAAATCGCAATGAACGGCCAACTGCTCAATCGGGTAGCCTCGATATCGCAAGATCCCTTCATCACCGTCAAGGTAAGTAATCGTGCTGGTCGTCGCTCCAGTGTTCATGTAACCCTCGTCGAGGGTCATGTAACCGGTATTTTTCAAAAGATTCGAAATGTCGACCGCTTTTTCGTTTTCTGTCCCAATAACGACAGGAAACTCGTAGTTTTTTTCCTCCAAAGTCAACCGGGCATTCACCATAGATGGTTTTTCCTTGGAACTATCGGCGGGCATAATCGAACTCCAACACAGCGTGGGGGCAACGCGTAGGAAATCATTCGTGGAATGGAACAAAGAACATACGCAGCAGTGTATTCTTTTGGGCGGCTATCGACAATTGACCCTCCGAGAACTTCTCAGCCGAAGTTCCATCGCAATGGGTCAAGCATCGATTTAATCGTAACTGCTGAACCTTTGTTCCTTTACCCCTGGGGCGGTGCTAAAATTCAGGAGGCTAATAAGCTGTGCTTACCCACATATCTTAACTTAACCTGCAAGATTTGCCTTTTCGTCGCCCTTGTTACTTCCATCGATATCCCATCGATCAGCAACTGGGTAGATTCCGGCGGTATCATTCCCAAGCGACTTATAATCAGGCCGCCAAGGGTATCGTAGTCATCCGACTCAGGAAGGTGCCACCCAAATTTCTTATTTAAGTCGTCGATGGTCACTTGCGCTTCGGCGTCAACAATTTCACCAGTCTCCACCACTCGCGCAAGGTTTGTCACTTCGTCATCGAGCTCATCGGCTATTTCACCAACGATTTGCTCCAGTGCATCTTCAATGGTTACCACCCCTACAAATTGATGGTAAGAATCAAGCACGATCGCGATATGGTTCCGGTTGTGAAGGAAGTCCCTCAGCAGTTCATCGACTTGCTTTGTATCCGGTACAAACCAAGGTTTTCTCAAAAGAGATTGCAGTGAGATTTTCTCTAAGCCAACTCCCTCTGGATTGGTGCTCAGCATTGGTAGCAGATCCTTCGCATAGAGAATCCCGATAATGTTGTCAGGCGTCTCGCGATAGACGGGAAGGCGAGTTCGACCTGTCTCAGCTACTCGCTTAAGAATATCTTGCCAAGGAAGATCACCATCAATCGCATCCACAGCGCTTCGTGGTGTCATGATTCGAGTGACATCTTCTTCATCGAGATTCATTACACCGGCAACCATCTCACTGACACCGACACCAACTAATCCTTCGCGTTGCCCGGCGGCAATCTTAGTGCGAATCTCATCCTCCAGTGACTCTTCTTCAAAATGCTCATCAGGTTGCTGATCGCGCAATCTCAAGCCGATCGCTTCAAAGATTCCCCCGATCGCAGCGAAAGGAGCGATCAAAGAGCCTACAACTCGCCAGATCGGCCACGTGTGATAGATAAATCCAGCAGGAGCCGCGCGAGCCACCGCACGCGGAAGCCAAATGCTTAGGCCGAGAATCAGAAAGATCATTACCGTTGGTCTCGCAGCCTGAAGCATCAATGACCACCAGTCATTCCGCGCAGCGATATTGCGTGAAGATGTTTCCCAAATAAGACCCTGGTTGGTTGCCAACCATAGTGCGACCGTCGGTAGAAAAAGACAAAGGCCCAGCAGATGAAGATAAAAAGCAGAGGAGATCACTTGTGTGTGATCGTCGAGAATTTCTCCATAGCGTTCGCGATTTTTACGAAGCCGACAATAACGTTCCAGTTCGCCCCCGTTAAACCGCGAAAAAACGTGGATGCCAAGGCCACCAGCGGAGGTCATTAGAAGGCCAATTCCCATCAGCCAGTAAAGCAAGTTTGGACTCATGGCTAAGCCTCGTCAGCATCCGCAGCCATAAGTCGGATTGTTTCCGCAGTCAATCCACACTCAGCTAGATACCGTGCTTCTTGTGCTCGCATCGCCCGACGATCAACGTCCTCAATATCATCCATGCCGACTAAATGCAGCATGCCATGGATGCAGTACAAAAGCGTCTCGTCGCCAGCGTCCCAGCCACCCTCAGTCGACTCTCGTATCGCCGTATCCGTACTGACTAAGATCTCGCCCTCTAAATGCGACCCTACGGCTTCGAAAACAAAGCTGATAACGTCCGTCGGATAGTCGTGTTGAAGATGATCCCGATTGACTCGATGAATCGTCATGTCATCGACAAGGATCACGCTGACTTCGCCTAAAGTAAATCCGTGATCCGTTGCTATCTTGTTAAGTACATTTGCAAGTCGTTGCTGGTCAACACTCAGAGCGAATTGCTGATCGTCGATTTCAATATCCAACATAGGGCCAACCTAACGAGTCGTGTTATGCCGTTTGCTGGCCAGGATATTTCAATCGACCATGGTAAATCGCCGTTAGACTCTTCACCAAGCTTTGCTTGACGGTGCCGAGTTGGCTTAATGTCATTCCGCATTCTTCAAACTGACCATCGAGCAAACGCTTGGTCGCAATCTCATTGACAAGGTTTTGTAGACGAGCTGATGTTGGTTCGACCAGTGTTCGCGAGGCGCTTTCAACGGCATCGGCCAGCATCAAGACGGCCGCTTCTAAGGATTGAGGCTTCGGCCCTGGATATCTGAAACCATGCTCGGAAACCTCTTCGCCATTGGGATCTTCCTCCGACTTCTTGGTCGCTTGCCTGAAGAAATATTCGACCAAGGTGGTTCCGTGGTGCTGTTCAATAAAGTCGATGATGGGTTGGGGTAATCGATACTGTCGAGCCAAGTCAGCGCCATCTTTTACATGCGCGATAATTACCAGCGTGCTCATCGCAGGTTGCAAGGTATCGTGGCGATTTCCACCGCTTTGATTTTCCACAAAATAGGTCGGCTTGAACATCTTTCCTATGTCATGGAAATAAGCACCAACTCGGGTTAATAAACCATTCCCGCCAATCGCTTCAGCAGCTGGTTCCGCGATAGCAGCCACGTTGATCGAGTGATTAAAGGTTCCAGGTGCACGCTGCGCTAATTGACGAAGCAGTGGATGAGCCGTATCACCAAGTTCCAACAGACTCAAGTCGGTCTGAACTTTGAACAGTCTTTCCACGATTGGCAACAGTCCCGTCATCAATAAGCAAGCCAGTACAACAAAGATTCCTTCGCGAGTCGCTTCGGAAACCAACTGCCTAAATAATCCGCCGAGCATTGAACCGGACGAAAAACCCAATCCAGGTTGTTGCACCAAGTCGACAGTTTGGCCCACCATGACCCCTACCCCAAGAGTCGTCAAGACAGTTACCGCCGCTGCGCCTAAGCCTACATAAATCAAACGCGTGCGGCTTCGAATACGGCCAAGAAATAGTATCGCCGAACAAGCTGCCGCACCATGTAACACCAATGCGTCCATGCCTAATCCCAGCGATAGGACAGTCGCTATCGTCATCGTCGTCAGCAGCACCAAGGCAAGAGGGCGTCCATAAGCGACCGTAGCTGTGATGGCACATAATACGATCGGAATCACTTCCGCTCTCCAAGGATCAGCGGCAGATAACCAAGAAAGCCAACATGTGGCCAATACCAGCAAAAGCAAGCGTACAAACCGTCCCGTATCTTTGATCAATCCGCGATCGTACTGGAAGTAAATATACAAGCCGCAAAGCAGGTACATCGCTGCAATCATTCCCCAGAACGCCAGCAGACGGATCAACTGCTCGCTCCAGGGCAACTGAGACATCCAAGCATTGTGCTCTGCGCGTAGCAGATTGAGATCCGAACTACGCAACGGACGACCGCCACGAGCCAAGAGACTCTCACCCGGGAAATAGGTTGTCAGTACAGGGGGAAGTGCGTCGATGGCCTGCTGCCGCGATTTTTCGCTCAACGATCCATCGTAGGTGAGTGTCACAGGGAGTTGCTGATCTTCAATAAAGTTGAAAATCATCTGCCCAATCATATCCCCCTTGGAGGCTGGATAGGTTCTTTTTATTTCAGATACCAAACGCTTCAGCAGATCGTTCTTAGCCTCAGCGATACGAACACTTGCGACCTCTACAACTTGCGTCTCATCGGGTCGCCCAATCATAAAGACACGGATCTGCTGCTGATTTCCTTCCTCAAGCTTGTGCGATAGAGCGTTAAGTAATCCCTTTTCTTCCAGGGGCTGAAACACTGCTCTCATCGTCTGGTCAAATTTATCCAACTGCTTGTCTTCGACCAGCATTTCACGAAGCGCAATCAAAGCCGCTTCGGGATCAAGCTGCGCCGGTTCGTTGGCGCCTATCGTGAACCGCCTCAAAGCTTCTTGCGCTTTGCCATTAAGACTGTCCACAAGGGGTTGCTTGGAAACCTGATTTTCAAGCAGCATGAAAACCTGTTCCTTAAGCGCCCCGCGAAGTTGTGTCAGCGGTTGGGGACGGTTTTCATAGAAACAAAGAACTTCCTGCTTCTTCTGCGATTTATTGATTTCCGTTTTTGTCGGGTCGGGGACTTCAAAACGAACCCTCGCGATGATGGCACGCGGGGGAATATAGCCCTCGCGGTAAGAGAATGGGGGATTCCATCCCTGCATCACAATCGTCAAAGCGATTGCCACGGCAGATGCTATAGCAAATCTCGATAACGCCGGAGTCGAGACAATAAGCCCTAGCCACCTGCGCCACCCGGATCGTTCAGTGCTTAATGCTGCGACCCGCTCACTTCGAGTTCGAACACTCGGATTAGTGTTGGTCATTACGACACTCGCAGACCTCGCCCCGTCCTGCTTTTCATTTTCTGGTTAGCGTCCTCCGCTTCCAGGTCGCTGTGCCGGATCGTAGGCACGCACGATCTGTTGTACCAATTTATGGCGAACAATATCACCCTCTCCTAGCTGTACAAATGCGATTCCAGGAATTCCCGATAAACGGTGGATGGCATCCTTTAAACCGCTCGTAACTCCCGCTGGCAAATCGACTTGCGATGTGTCTCCCGATACGACGATCTTTGATCCTTCCCCCATACGGGTTAGGAACATTTTCATTTGAGCGACCGTCGTATTCTGGGCCTCGTCCAAAATAATGAAAGCTTGATTGAGAGTCCGGCCTCGCATGTAGGCAAGCGGAATGACCTCAATGATGTCCTGCTCCATGTAGAACTTTACCTGATCATACTCGACCATCTCGTTCAATGCGTCCAACAAAGGGCGGAGATACGGATTGAGCTTGGCTTGCAAATCACCTGGGAGAAAACCAAGGCTTTCACCGGCTTCAACGGCTGGACGGACTAAAACAATTTTACGGATTTGTCGCGATTTAAGGGCTTCAACAGCGGTGGCGACAGCCAGGTATGTTTTTCCGCAACCAGCTGGGCCGACACAGAACGTCATGTCGTGCTGGCGTATGGCCGTCACATAGACATTTTGTCCTTCAGTGCGAGGGCGAATCTTACGGATCGGATGAGCAATAGCCAGTTCGTCGCGATTGCTGCTAACTGGTGAAACGCCCGTCACAGTGCCGATCATCTGCTGAACTTCTTCGCGCCCCAAGTGTCCTTGCTTGCCCAGTAGCGCTATCATCTTCTCCAAAATCTCAGCTGTTTGTTTTATGCCGGTATCAGAGCCAGATAGCCGCAGTTGCCCATCGCGGAGTGTAACGGTTACACCGAGTTGGGTCCGAAGCAGTTTCAGGTGCTGATCTTGAGGACCAAAAAGCTGCGGAGCGACTGAAGGATCAGCAAGGTTTACCGATGCTTCTGCATTCATATCTGAACAATCCAGGAAGGAAGTTGGGCCAAGCAAAAAAAGCGAATCAGTGCACGTTGAATTGTGATCCAAATCTTGCGATCAAAAACCTGCATCCAAAACGAAGTTGTCCAAACGGCTATTCTCGAACGAAGCAACGACAAAGAATTTTGAATTGCAATTCAAATCATTAACCGCCAAAGTTTGGCCCCAAGCATCGCTTGGGAAAAAGTTTAATACGAACTTGAAATCTTCGATTTCGCAAACTTCAGCAATCAACCTGTGAAATTATTCGATTGAAACTCTCAGCAAGAAAGCTATTTCTCGCAATAACTTCGCAACTATCTTGGGGAAGGTTGTCAGGGTGACGGAATCAGACCTGCTACGATTCCCAGAAACCCAATTACGGCAGCTGGCAACAACGAATCGGTAACATCCCAAATACCGCCCATTCCCGGAATAAGTCGTCCACTATCCTTGCTCCCAACATCTCGCTTGATGATCGATTCCGTCAAATCTCCAACTAGGCCTGTCAGAGTAAGAAGAATTCCCATCATCAGTGGTCCCCAAATTCCCAAACGGCTCGGTTGAACAGGTTGCAACCAGGGCATGAGATGATTGAAGTAGAGCCAGCTTCCGAGCGATGCCAGCAGAAAGCCACCCAACAAACCCTCGATAGTTTTTCCAGGAGATATTTTGGGACAGAGTTTGGTTTTTCCCAGCAGTTTTCCGGTTCCGTATGCTCCGATATCTGCCAGCTTGGTAACTGCAATGACTCCGACTAAGGCTAATAAAGCCCATTGAGGAGAAGGCTGAGCTCTCAGGACCAACCAAAAACTAGCGCAGCCACCAACGTACAAAATGATCATTCCACCAACGGCTAATTCTTCTAGCGATTTTCCATCTTGCTGGTAGCGAACCATTAGGCTTGCCGCCAAAGCAAAGAAACTGACGGGTACCGCTAGTGCTGGCCAACCAGCAATTCCAACAGCACAATCTTGCGGATAAGGGCGACCGGAAAGTGGCCATAGAAGGGGAATACTTGAGATGCAGTAAATAGCCGATACCGCCAAAAGAATATCTCTTCTGCAAATACGATGACCTCCGTGCTCAGCCAGTCGAGTAAACTCTGACGCTGTGGCCCAAGCTGCGTAGAAACCAAGTGGCCACATCCATAAGCCGGGTATTCCCAAAAGAGGATACCAGTAATCCAACCAAACGGCTAAAAGCAGCAGGCTGATCAGCGAAATGGCAGATAACAAACGAAGGTGAAACACTTTATTCAACTCACTAGCTGAGAGGATCGTTTGCGTGGTTTGATGTATCGACACCGCCGAACCTTCGTTCGCGCTGCGAGTAGTTTCGTATCGCTTCCGCCAAAGCGCGGCGATCAAACTCCGGCCAAAGTGTTTCGGTCACATAGAGTTCACTATAGCTGACTTGCCACAGCAAATAATTGCTTAATCTCATTTCACCGCTGGTGCGTATGAGCAGGTCGGGATCTGGAAGCCCCGACGTATAAAGATGTTTCTCAACTTCGTTTTCGTCGACATCCTTAAGCGATAATGAGCCCTTCAAAAGTTCCTGGCCTATGCCGCGTATTACATCCACCAACTCGGCACGACCTCCGTAGTTGATCGCCAAACACAAAGTCATGCCTGTGCACACCGAACAAGCTTCGACCGTTCGATCGATTTCCTCGAGAACATCGGGAGGCAATGGATCGCGACGACCAATCACCTTCAAGCGGACATTCTGCTTGATAATCTTGGGGCGTTCCGATATCAGATATGCTTTGAGCAATTCCATCAGAAACTCAAGTTCATCAGCCGGACGCCGCCAATTCTCACTTGAGAAACAATACAGGGTAAGGCACTCGATACCGAATTCCCTACAACCTTCCAAAACCTCGCGAACCGATTCGACTCCTCTGCGATGCCCTTCGATCCGTTGCATACCTCTCGCTTGAGCCCAGCGACCATTGCCATCCATAATGATCGCAATGTGTTTGGGAATTCTCGCTCGAGGAATGTCCGCGATGAGGTCGCTCGTCGAAGTCGCGTTAGCTCTTGTCGAAAGAGAAGCCTTTTCTTGTCCACTTTGGCCATGGACATCGCCCTGCGACTGCGACCCCTCGGACATACTTGGATAGATCCTTCCCTAGAGCTTAATGGGCCTTAGATAAACGCAACATTCGGGAAAGCTTTGTTGAGCTAGCGAAAATCGTTTGCTCGCGGTCTGGTCCCACCGAAACAACTTCCACTGGCACGCCAATCAGTTCACTGATGAAATCGACATACTTCAGCAATTGAGACGGCAGATCCCGCCAACGCCGAACTCCGGTCACGTCCGTCTTCCAGCCTTCGACGGTTTCATAAACCGGCTTGCAGCGGCGCAACTCGTCCGCTTCAGCTGGGAAGTAGTTGATTTGCTTTCCGTCTAATTCATACGCAACGCAGACCTGAATGGTGTCAAAGTGACTGAGAACGTCCAGCATCATCAACGAAAGACCATGGATGCCGCTGAGTCTTGTAGTGTATCGAACAGCGACGGCGTCAAACCAACCGCAGCGACGAGGCCGTCCTGTGGTTGTTCCGTATTCTCGTCCGATCTCTCGGATTTTGGCTCCCTGCTCATCGTTAAGTTCTGTTGGAAAAGGGCCGCCACCAACCCGTGTCGTGTACGCTTTAGCGACACCAATCACATGCTCGATCCACCGAGCCGGTACGCCAGAACCAGCGGAAACACCAACTCCCGAGCTATTGCTGCTAGTGACAAAAGGATAAGTTCCATGGTCGATATCCAACAAGGATCCTTGGGCACCTTCTAAAAGCAATTTTTTGTTGTCGTCCAAGGAATCGAGCAAGAAGTTTGTGGTATCGCCTATCAATGGACCAAGTCTCTTGGACCAATTACTTGCCAAGCCGTAGATCGTTTCACTATCGAGCTGGTTAGCAAGTTCTCCTCCACCTAGTCCCGCCAGCCAATTCTTCTTGGCAGCAACGATTTCTTCAATACGCGCTTTGAGGTTGCCTTTGATCAAATCGCTCATGCGCATCGCAAACGTGCGGCCCACTTTGTCGCGGTAGCATGGCCCGATACCTCTCAGCGTGGTACCTATGTTCTCGCCTTGAACCACTTGTTTGTTGAGAACTTGATCCTCCAGAATGTGCCATGGCATCACCATGTGAGCACGCTCGCTGATCATCAAGTTGCTACGAGGAGAATTTCCACGCTCTTCAAGTCCAGTCAGCTCTCGAATCAGCGTCTCTGGTTCAATGACGACACCAGGAGTGATCACATTTTTGACACCGGCATGTAGAATGCCACTCGGGACGTGATGGAGTTTGTAAACCTGATCTCCAAATACGACCGTGTGCCCCGCGTTAGCTCCTCCTTGATAACGCACGACAACATCATGCTGTGGAGCTAGTATGTCGACGAGTTTGCCCTTGGCTTCGTCTCCCCATTGCAATCCGATCACACAACTTGCTGGCACCCTGATTCTTCCTATGCTGATTGCCTTCACCCATTGCCGCGGTTCGGCGATGCTGTTTTCTGGTTTCAGTTCCTCGATTCACAAGCCATCTCGGAACCAGCGAAGTCTACCAAGGATTTTTTTCCCAGGACAGAGAGAGGTGTACGGACGTTTCCTTTTTTCGGCGATGTAAGCTATTGATGTTTGAAGGCTTCTGTTCCCAGTGAGACTGAATACTCTATCCCCAATTCGGGGATGTCTTCTCCCGGATCTTGTATCGAAAGGCGATTACTGAGATTTTTGCGGCGGGTAAATCGGCGATCAAATCGATAATAAATCACGAAATCGCCTGGGATTGAAAGTCTGATTTACCCGTACTGTAAAACGCAAAGGATCGATTTCTTCAACACTTAAGCATAAGCTACTCAGGCAATGGCCGATGACAATAAAGCTCCCTTGAGCTTACCCGGAACACTCTCCTATCTTACTGAGTTCAAGAGGATAAAAGATAAAGTTCTGTGATCTGATGGATTTCATGAAGTTCGGTTCGTCCTTTTCGAAGGACTAAACCAGGAAGCAAACTTTGATGATTCGAGCGTTCTTTCTACGGGTATCGTTTGGTAGTTTAAACTGCTACCTACTTTTGCAAACTTTGATATGCGAATCTATCTAGAGACTCGATAACCTATCGTTTTCCTGACAGGAAATAACGCGGCCTGTACGTCGCCGAAAAGTAGGTGTGGGGAAAAAAGGAATTAACAGTTTCGTCGCTCGACTCATTTAGGTATTTCTCTTACTTGCGATCCATGGAGAGATATGGTTCAACTCGCTGTCGATGAAGTCAAAGTTTGGTATTCGACCTTGGAGTCTTTGACAAGCGATTTCATCGCGAGCAAATCTTCCTTGCTTTCGCTTGAAGAGCGACTTCAGTGGGAAAAGTTTCGATATGATCGCGATCGCGACCGATACTTGATTACTCGAGTAATGACGCGAGAAGTACTGGGAAGCTATCTGGGGATCGAACCACAAGCTTTGCGATTTCAGCGTTCGCCGACAGGAAAGCCGGAATTAGAGAGAGGACTCTATACAAGACATGTTGAGTTCAATATCACTCATTGCGAAGGACTGGTTGCTTTAGCATTGGCACAAGGATCAGTCGGTATCGATGCCGAACCAAAGAACCGACAAATCGAACTTGATGTCGCACGCCTCGTTCTGACCAGTCAAGAACAAAGCGAACTGCAGTCTTGGCCTCTCGAGCACAGAAGGTATCGACTGTTGCAGTACTGGACGATGAAGGAAGCTCTTGTCAAAGCGATGGGGATAGGCTTTTCTAAACCACTGGATTCCGTTTCGGTTCAATTCACGGCCGAGAGTAAGCCGCAGATTCGTTTTTTGCAAGAAGAAGCATCAGAATCAAGAATTTGGTTTGTTTTCCAATCGGCCGATCAATTCGCCGACCACCTTTTCAGCCTAGCTTTGAAGCACCCGATTCGCTCGACCCCTCGGCTCTCTTTTTTCCCTTGGTTAGCAAACCAGTAAGCGAGTACGGCCACACATGGACGGTGGCCTCAATCTTGAGTGAATTAAAAACAAGTTGAAGGAGCGAAACTTCAGCAGCTTACGTGAGATCCGTTGGATGAATGTCTAATGTTGAAAATACATCAATAAAAAAGCGAGTCATGTTTCCATAACTCGCTTTATGTTGTCGTTGATCGAAAATCAATCTCAGGTACTGATGGTTAAGTCGTGAAGACTCTTCGGGCCTGCATTGACCGCGAAATTAGAAGCCTGCCGCGCCGGAGTTGTTGTCACCTCCACCGGACGAGCCAGGACCAGCACCACCAGGGCCTCCCGAAGCGCCTGGACCTGAGGCTCCAGGGCCACCCATCATGCCACTGCTACCGCCGCTACCACCTCCATCCGCTTGTTCTTTCTCGTCGGCAAAAGTGAACATTCTAAAGTTCATCTGATCATCGAGTTCGTTGCATAAAACCAAAGAACCATCGGGTCGGAAAACAAGCATCTCGCCGGCCGTCGTCAACTTATCTCCTCGATCGTTGTTATGACCGAGGTTTTCACCGCCGCGAACATCGACAACAGCAGCTACTTCGGAAAGCTTGTAACCTTTGACTTTCTTGATAGCCTTAGATACCGGGTCTACGACTTCAGGCTCTTTTTCCTTAGCTCCGAAGTAAAACAAACTTCCTTTTTGAACTTCGTGCTCTGTCGGGATATCAATGCCGAGATTAGCATCCCAATCGGCAAAGACAATGTTGCCAACTGCACCGCGTTGTGATGTTTCTACTTCCACCGTAGTCTTCTTTGTAGGGTCTACGGTGACAGTTACAGTTCTCGAAGCGGTCACAGATCCCATTTCATACTCGCCGGGGAATTTAGCATACGTTGGAGCAGTTGCAGTGCTCCAGTCGGTAAAGCGATAGAAGGTACGCGGGACACTTCCATCCTTACCTTTTTTAGCTTCATCCTGACTTCTCTGAGTGGCAATACGAGCAAACACTTCGCTCTTAAGAGCGCTCAAATCGGGATCCATTGTTTTTTCTTCGGGATAGTTGGGATCCTCGATGACCAAGCGAACGCGGTATCGATACACGTGGCCTGGTTGGATATCAAAGTCATAGAAGCGGATTAACTTGTAGGGGGCTTCTGCTTTGGCAAAAGAGGAGCCGCCGGGTGTAAATCCACCCATCATTCCTCCCATCATGCCACCCATAGCTCCACTCATTCCGCCACTGGCTCCCGGCATTTCATCGTTAGCGCCGCTTCCTGGCATGCCGCTCATCATACCACCCATGGCTCCGCCCATCGCGCCTCCCACGGCACCTCCCATCGCTCCACCCATGCCACCCATGGGACCCATGACGCCACCACTTCCACCCATCGCACTGCCAGCTAGACCGGAGTTGCGACCTTTCGATGAGAAGTTATTTTCGTCTTCTTCGGATTCGTTCTTCTCTTCACTCGATTCACCTTCTTCGCCCTCTTCGGAATCACTAACTTCGATAGCTTGACCTACCGATGGAACTTCCGGATGACCAACGAGGTTTCGATAGTCCTTTAGCAAAAGGGGAATCGGTGCGATCGTGAGACTTGGGTCGGTGTAAAGACGATTTGCTATTTCAGGGTTTGTTCCAGCCCATTCATTATCGATCTTCTTGTTTTGTTGACGTGTGTCGGTGACCTTCTTCCAATCTCCTTCAGCAGGTTCTTTGGATGGATCGGCTGTTACATCAACGCGTTCTGCAATGAAAGAAAGATATTTGGGACGATCGCGTAAAGCATTGAAACCTGCGGTATCTTCAAACGCCTTACGATACTCTTCGACAAGCTGCTCATGTGGAGCCAGACCTGTGATGACATTGAAGTAAACACTTCGATAGCCGAGTTTGGTTGGTTTTTTCTTTTCCTTGTCCCCCTTCTTGCCTCCGCTTCCACCGGCACCTGGCAACCCAGGCATCGACAGACTACCTCCTGATCCGCCAGACGACATGGCCTCATCTCCACCGTCCGATCCTCCGGAGCCACCCATCATTCCGCCCATCATGCCACCCATCATTCCTCCCATACCTTGGCTTCCCAAAGAAGAGCCAAAGCCGAGGTCATATTTGGAACTCAAACGACGGGCGCTACCCAGTGAACCGGCTCCGCCACCGCCGAGCATGCCACCCATCATACCGCCCATGGCACCACCCATCCCCGACGATCCCCCAGCATCGCTGCTGCCACCTTCTTCACCACCATCACCACCGCCGGCCATGCCACTTGAGCCACCGCTCGATGCACCACCGCTGCCACCACCGCGACGAGGTTTCTCTTCTTTAGGCTTCTTCTTACCCTTCAGCGGATCGGCATCTTGGAGTTCAGCCAATGGATCTTCGGCTTCTTTATCAACGTTGATTGCTAATGCACCATAGGAAGTGGTGACACGGATATCGATAGGGGCAAGCAGCGAAGGATCGCCGCGCTTTTCCGTAATCGAACGTGGAGTGATTTCCCAAGCATCGGTTGCGTAGTGTGTTTCCAGCGTTGGGCTGCGGGAATCACGAGCCTGCTTAGAAAAAGCCGTGGTGTACTGACGATCGGGCATCACCGCAATTTCGGCCCAATGATCTTGGCGAATCTGCTCTAAAGCCGCTGAGGCTTGTTTAGATAGATCCTCAGGGGTCTTGCTGGTTGGATAACCGGGAGTTCCCCAGCCAAGATAGATCAGGAAACCCATTACCATTACGATCAGTCCGAGAACAAACTTCTCGACGTGCTTTTGAAAAAAGTCGCCGATGCCTCCTCCGGGTCTTGTTTCGCTAGATTTCTTCTTCGCCATCTCGGAAGCTCCTTGAAATGGTTGGGTAACCTAAATTGCTTGAGTCTTTGAATTTTACGGTTTGGCCAACGTTACGTTGAGCCTTTATTTGCAAATTGTCGTTTTTGTTTATGCTTGAGCGACTAGCTTCTGGCTGCATTAGGTGCCAGGGGCAGTTGCCGAGCCAGCTCCCGCGGCAGGCGTAGCCGCTCCTGCTCCACCATCAGCTGGAGCCGGAGCACCACCCGCAGGCGCCTCGGCAGTTGGAGACGATGCGGCAGGAGCGCCCGGAGCT
>Ga0315900_10000455_pt1 | contig 72561 bp, 54 predicted proteins | sample LakEriMetagenome_FD_203521 | JGI IMG/M metagenome (GOLD analysis project Ga0315900, IMG submission 203521) | Freshwater fungal communities from buoy surface, Lake Erie, Ohio, United States - Buoy 12 MA114 | ecosystem: Environmental > Aquatic > Freshwater > Lake > Lake biofilm | place: USA: Lake... | reverse complement strand
ATTTCAGTAATCAGCGACCCACAAAACTTATTCGGACCCACAGGAATGTTTGATAATCCTTCACTCGATTTGTTGAAGAATGCATCCATTGATTATTTTGACTCTACGCTTAATCACAATCTTCTTTTTTCTCGAAGGGCAGGAATCATTATGGACGGTGGTTGGGGAGCAAGAGGTAAACCCCAAAGGCCGTTTCGAATTAAATTTAATGACGGTGTTTTGGGACAAGGTCCTGTTACGGGGAATATCATTCCAGATCGAACCAATCGAACAGTTTATAGTGATTTTTATCTGAGAAATGGAAGTAACCTCAACTTAATTTTACCTCACAAGGATGGTGTTCAAGGAAGAATGATGGGAGAAGGCACATACAATTACTACTCGGCATCTCGACCGGCAACGGTTTATGTGAATGGCAATTACTGGGGTCTATATGATTTGAGAGAAAAGTTCAATACAGAAATGTTTGAAATTTATGATGGAGCCAGTGAAAATACAATTGAGATTCTCGGTTCGAGCGCTCAGTATGGCTTTCAATTGAGAGCTATAGAGGGTAATGTCCAAAATTTCTATGATTCATATACCAATTTTATGCAGGTTAATCCTGCTGATACGGGATATTGGAACCAGGCGGATCAATATTTTGACCTCAACTATTTAAATGATTACTGGATTGGTGAAATTTGGATGAATAATGTAGATTGGAATCTTAATTACAACAACTTAAAACTTTATCGTTCCGATGCGACGAACTATCGCTGGCGCTATTGTTTGATGGATCTAGAATACGGGCTACTACCCAATGATTACAGCACCATCCTGGGATCAAACGAATTAAATTGCACATACAATCATTTAGGTGGGATTCTCAATTGGCCAGCATCTGATCCAAATAATCCACACGTGAACATATGGATGCACAGTTTACAAAATAATCGATTCAAAAATTATTTTATAAATCGCTTTGCAGATCAAATGAATACAGTTTATCTGCCTTCACGACTTTTGGCGTTAGAAAATGATATGTTTAACCGTACAGTTAGTGAAATGGCAAACGAATATGCGAGATGGGGAGATCCAAATAATGTTCAGGCTCAAGTAGATGCATTTTATCAATATCATCTAATTTTCTCGGAGGATTTACTTTGTCGACCTGAAAATATGCGCAATCATATTCAAAGTAGCTTTAGTCTTCCACAGCAAGTTAGCGTTAATTTAGACGTTTATCCGTCAAACGCAGGAAAAATAGAAATCAGCACCATAACTCCAAATTCATACCCCTGGAATGGGATTTATTTCGATGGGGTTCCAATTCATATAGAAGCCCAAGCAGAACCAGGTTATCAATTTTCACATTGGGAGGCTAACGATCTTATTTCAGATACGACAAGTGCGATTTTTCTGGATACATTAAACACAAATTCTGTAAATTTCAAGGCTCATTTCATCTCTACGGATGGGGTTGTAGAAATTCCAAATTCGTCGATACTTGTATATCCAAATCCAACCAAAGATATACTTCATATTAGAGGATTATATGAAAATTCAGATGGTGCAATGAGCATTTACAATCCTTTAGGGCAATTGATGCTTAGCACCAATTCAAGCAAAGAAATTAATGTCGCTAGATTAGCCAACGGGTGGTACATTCTTAAATTGAGTCAAGGTGAGAAAACATATACTGTAAAATTCATTAAAGAATAACTGTGGGTAATGACCTGAAATATTTGCTCATCATTCTTTTGTTCAATTTCAATCTTTTTTCCCAGGAAATTTGCACGAATGGATTAGATGATGATAACGATGGATTGATTGATTTTAATGATCCTCTGGACTGCCAATGTTTTAATCTCAATCTTGAAACAAATACGAACATTTTTATACCAAACCCTTCCTTTGAAGAATACAATTGCCTGCCAACTCAATTTTCCCAAGTAGTTGATACAAATGTTATTTGGGAAAACGGAATTTATTGCGTCAATAATTGGCAAGCAGGAACATGGGGATCATCGGATTATTTTGTAAATGGACCTGGTTCTTTTTGGCCTAATATTCCAACACCATTGCCCGATGGACAAGCTGCTGCAGGTTTTTTTATAATAAATCTCCCAGATGTGACCGGTTTTGATGGTAATATTGAAGATGGAATTTATATAGAATATTTGAAAACCTGTTTAACTCAACATTTGCAACCTGGAAATTCATATAACCTAGAATTGAACTTGACTGGATTAGGAATGTCATCATTTGGAAATACGTTAACCAACATTTGGTTTGGACCTGTAGATATTACGCTATTCGGAAGCTCTAATTGCACTCAATCGGCTATTCAAACTGCTGGCTGTCCTACCGTCTCCGCAGATTGGGTTAAACTTGGTCACGCCACCTATCAAGCGGATGGTACATGGCAAAAACTAAATATCCAATTTACCGCTTTAAATTCGATTCAATCCATCATGATAGGTGGCCCATGTTCTCCACCAAATGATTTCACATTCTCAGAGGCCAATGGTGAGACTTTTGATCCTTACTTTGTATTGGATAATGCTGCTCTTTATGAAATCAATCCAGAAGATTGTAATTTGGGTTTTACTTTTCCTAATGTCATTTCACCTAACGATGACAATACAAACGATCTCTTTTCAATCGAAAACTTACCAGAAAATACTGAAGTTTTGATTCTAAACCGCTGGGGCAATATTGTTTTTTCTTCAAAAAATTATCAGAACAATTGGAATGGTAAGGACAATTCAGGTAAAGAACTCCTTGATGGTGTTTATACTTATAAGTTTAAAACACAAAGTGGGGAAATTGGCCATGGATTTGTACATTTGGTTCGATAAATCAAATAAAACCTATTTAAGATGCTTAAATACGGGCGTTCAAATAAAATGTTAGCTTTTGAATCCAGTTGGATTAATTACATTTTTGCATTAAATCTACTTGTAGTTGGGAATTTATTTTCATCGAATGCACAACAATCAAGTCTAGGTTCATGGAATATTCTGAATGTAAAATATACGCTTTCCGACAATTGGAGTTTTTTTGGAGAAGGTCAAATTCGCTCATTAAAGTTTTACGATCATTTTCACTATTACGAAGCAAAAGGAGGCGCAAATTATGAGTTGAAAAATGGTATCCGATTAACACTTGGCGCTGGAACCTATCAAACTTACCGGGAGGGTGGCGATTTTGTTCTACCAAAGAATAATGATGAATTTCGCATTTGGCCTCAAGTTTTACTGACACAGAAAATTGGAAAATTTAAAATAGAACAGCGCTACCGATTGGAAAATCGATTCACTAGCTCTGGATATCGTAACAGATATCGCTATCGACTTGGACTGACTGTTCCTTTGTATCATTCCAAAAAGGATGTTTCAGTTGCTTTAAATTTGAACAACGAACTTTTCTTTACGGATAAAGAACCTTATTTTGAACGCAACCGTGTTTTGGTAGGGTTGAATATTCATTTTAACAAAACATCAGGGATTCAAGTGGCCTATTTGCATCAATTTGATTACAAAATCAATGATGAAATTGGACGCGACTTTTTTGTGATTGGTTATTATTTTGAATTCACGAAAAGTAAGACAGAGGACGATAGCCAAAAAGATTGATTTTCAATTAATTTAAAATGAATTTGCTAGATTAAATTTGTCTAATAATGTACATCAATATTGCCTACAAATTCACTGCTCCCGTTTGGAAACATTCCTCCACTGGAGGATGGTATTTTGTATCCTTACCCATAGAATCTTCTGAGGAAATACGTCAAAATATGAAATGGCAAGAGGAAGGATGGGGAAGAATGAAGGCCAAGGCAAAAATTAGAGAATCTTTAAGGAAAAGCGGAGATTCAATCAAAATTGATCAAATCTCCGCTAAAGTGACCCCGGAGGGATTCTAACCCCCAACCCTCAGAGCCGAAATCTGATGCGCTATACAGTTGCGCCACGGAGCCGATTTTGACTCGCGCTTTACTCCCGAATACTTTCGGGATGCGCCACGGAGCCATAACCGCAATTCATTCCTTATATGAAAAATCGTCAAATAAGAAAATCTACTTTCTGCGGAAACACAAAATTAACGCGAATATTGAAAAAGACAAATTAACTTCTTGTATATTCGTAAATAAATTAATTGAAATGAACCAAAATAAAATTGTTAGTCTGCTAATCCTTTCATCTTTACTAATTTCATCTTGTGGGGTAGAATATGTTAAAACAGCAGATGTTCAATCAGAACTACAGCAGACATTAAATAAAATCAACAGTGAAAATGGCAAATTAGAGGAACGGGTAAAGCGATCAAATCAAGAATTAACGCCTTATCAAATTTGTTCAGATACAACTAAAAACATCTCTAAAGCCAAAGCTAAAATCTCGCAATTGGCAGCTAATTCTGCACAATTAAAATCCATTAGTGGAGCTTTAGAAGCTGAAATGAAAAATTTTATAGCTTACACGAATGGAAAACCCTTAATTGTATCAAAAATGCCGGAATGGCAAAAATTAACCCAAACACGCCAACTATTTAAAGACAACGCTGCCAAATGGGATGCCGGAAATACAGCGCTTGACGCTCAAGGAAATAGTATCAGTGCCTTTATAAAAGATACCCTCGCGCCTTCATTGAAAAGAGCAAATCCCAACGATTACCTCTCAAAACTTTCATCAGAAGTCAATACACTTGAAGGAAAAGTAAATGGTCTTACTCAAGAATTCTCTGGGCTCAAGTCTTCAGTAACTGAAAAAATTTCCAAATACAAGCGTTTTTTTCCTGATGTTGTAAGAAAGATTGAAGCTGAAATGTCCGGAATTCAATCTAAATACGATGCATTGATGACGCCCGTGAACGAGCTGAATGAAGTTAAAAATAACTTCAAAAATAAAACGGCAGGCATGACTGTCATCTTTAGTTGTCAGAAAGAATGGAGAGAAATGCTACAATTAGATGGGGTAATCATGGAAAAGGCTAAAAAAATAACAAACATTGAAACAGAAATTAAAGACAAGCGCAAAATAATTGACACGCTTTTAGCTAAGCTCCTTTAATTCACTAAAGACGCCTTCTTTCAAGGAGCACGGGGAAATAACAATTTCTTTGATGCCGATAGTATTTATTACCCATCTTGTTTTTACAGCAGCGATTGGAGCCATTTTTTTTCGAATCGGAATAATGAAACTATTTACATCTCGCTCTGCTTGAGTAGAAGTTATAATTTTTTCCAATTCTTCTAAAAAAAGTGAGAATACTACCTCTTGCGTTTTTAATCCATCTGGAAATTTCGTTCGATTGACCAACTCAAAAAAAGTTTCAAAGCTTCCCGACGCTCCAACCAAGACATCGGCGGTTAAATCAAAAAATGAGGGATCACTATTTTCCTCGAGGAAATCTTCTATCTTTTGAATATCTTCCTGATTAAGTGGGTCAGAAATTTTGAACTTCTGAAATATCCGTGATACCCCTATGTTTAATGACATAGATTTTGTCGGTTTACCCCCCTCAACTTGAATAAACTCTGTACTTCCTCCTCCAATATCCATAATGAGCGATGAATTTGGAAATGAGTACGTGCAGGCAATCCCTTTAAATATCAGTTCTGCTTCTCGCAAACCATCAATTACCTCAACGCTGATGCCTGTCTGTTTAAATATTTCCGCACAAAAATCTTCACTGTTCTGAGCATCTCGAATGGCGGATGTCCCTATGGCGAGAATTTTTGAGACTTTATGTTCATCACAAAGCAATCTAAATCGTTTTAAACATAAAATTGCCCGTTGTGTGGCTTCTGTAGTGATCAGTCCGTCGTTTATTCCACCCATGCCAAGTGCAACCCCTTCTTTTGTCGAATACGAAATATGTAATGATTCATTTATCCAACCGCCAATAGCTAAATTAAAGGTGTTAGTACCTAAATCGATTACAGCGTAATTAATGATCATAAAATCAAAATACTTTAATTATGGATCTTTAATTGAATTTTCTATTTTGACTTTTCTGTATTCTTTATCAATTTCAACCATGTCGAAATGATAATTTAATATTAAGTATGCATCAATTAAACACAGAAAAACTAATATCCAATTTCTGGATAGAAAACAAAAATATGCTCCAACGATACATCCAATTGAACCAATAAAAATAAGTTCATAATTATCAGTAGTTAAAGCATAAACCCACGATACGATATTTATTCCAAAACCATAATAAAAATATCTATCTAAGTAGAATGTCACTTTCTGATTATTATTTTTCTTATTCAAGAAGCGTGAAGTATTAAAATTCAATATATTAGCTTGGTACAATCTGCTGGCTAAGTATAGAAAAAGACCTGTAGAAACCAACAATACAAGTAATGAAATCGTATAGGATATCGAACTATGACCTACGTAATACCCTTGACCAATTCTCACCAATTGTACAACAGGTGAGGTGAAAGGGACCCATGCAAATATGTCGACCCATTCGTTTTCAGGTTTTAATACGGTTATATAACCCACACCTAATGAGAAAAACAAAACTCCGATTAAAGGCAAAGTAAATTGTTGACCATCTGATTCTGAGTTACTCATAGCTCCAATAAAACTAAAAAACGCACCGTAAAACAAATACCCTAAAACAAACAGAATTACAAAATTGCTCAGCATGATGGTATAATCAATTTGATTATAAAGAACATCTAGCAACTTGTTTTGCGTTTGATTAGACAACTGCTGAGAAAGTTGAACCTTAACTTCTTCTGAGGATTGTGCCCAGTTAGAAGGGTCTAATAAGTCTGGGTAAAGCGTCTCCCTCATGATATAAAGACCAAAACCAACCAAGATTACCCAGGTAGAGAACTGTACGAGTGCGGCAAAACCAATCCCTATGATTTTACCAAACATCAGAGCGCGAGAACTGGCTGAAGCCAACATTATCTCCACAATTCTATTGCTTTTGTCTTTCGCTGTGCTGCGTACAATGGCAAGACCAAACAATAAAACAAACAAAACAATCACTCCTCCAAAGCCAAGTCCAACAAATCCCTCGATCTTCGACGTTTTCTTGCCTGGATCCTGAATATCTATGTAATCAAAATTTAAAGGTTGTTTTATATTTCGGAACTCCTCCAACGTAACATCTAAGTATTTATTTTCTATAAATGCCTCTTCGAGTCTCCTTTCTACCTCCAATTGCATGGCGATTTTCGCCTCCACCCCGATCTCCTCTCGGTAAAAAACTTTTACCACCTTATTGGACAATACTTTTTGATTAATTTCAATCCAAACATCATAAGCAGCGAGATTAGGATTGGAAAGAAATTCAGTATGTTCAAAGCTCACATCTCTTATGTCATAAGAAATATTACTTTCCCCTTTTATCATTTGGCGATTCACTAAAATATAGGCAGGATCTGTAACAATAGCTTTTACGCTTTTCTTACCCTCATCGCTTATTCTCAATAGCAAAAAGATGAGCATTAAAAGAACCATTGGTCCGATAAAAAGCATCCAAAGGAAACTTGTGCTTCGGAGTCTCTCGGTAAATTCTCGCATTGCAATTATCCAACTATACTGCATCTTTTTCTTTTATGAGTTGAACAAACACTTCTTGCATATCCGGAAAATACTCCTCAATGGATTCAATAGATATATGATTCATAAGGGAACTCATCAACTCATTTATCGAGTTTTCACCGCGTTTTCTAACGCGAACAACAAACCGATTCTCCCCTAAATCCTCTTTGTGAAGAAGTTCAAATCCCGTCCACAATCCAGTTGCCAAAGCAACCATATTGCCTTTAAAACGAATGTTAAATTCATCTTGTTTGAAACGGTCTCTTAAGCTCCAAAGACCATCCTCTACCAATTTTTCCGCTTGATAAATTAAAGCTATTCGATCGCAAATCTGATCTACACTGCGCATATTGTGCGTGGAAAGTAATATCGTTTTTCCTTGTTTTTTGAATTCTTGTATTTTATTGAGAATCAGTTGCACATTTAAAGGATCAAAACCTGATAAGGGTTCATCCAAAATCAAAAGAGAAGGATCGTGAAGAACAGCGCCAATGAATTGAACTTTTTGTGACATTCCCTTCGATAAATTCTCAATTCGGTTATTCGCCCAATGACCAATTTCAAAATCCTCCAACCAATTTTGTGCACTCTTTTTAGCATCGACAGTGCTCAACCCTCGCATTCTTCCAAGGAAAACTAAATGATCGAGAACGCGCATACTTCTGTATAACCCTCGTTCTTCCGGTAAATAACCTATTTCGCTAAGCTGTTTTGTACGCAATGGCTTACCATTCCAATTAATCGTGCCCTCATCTTGTTGAATTATGAAATTAATAATTCGAATTAATGTGGTTTTTCCTGCACCATTTGGGCCAAGTAAACCAAAAATTTGACCGGAATCTGCACGAATACTGACTGCTTCTAGGGCAACTTTATTACCAAATCTCTTAGAAATTTCGTTTACTTCAAGCATCGTGAAGTAAAGCTAATCATTTCGTTTTATCGGCTCATCAACTGTTCCAAATTTCTTTCCACCGAGACCAGTTGAATTTTTTTGCAAAAATAAAAAACAGGACAACATACAAAACAAGGGAAGAGATCATGGTATCATAACCGTTTCCTGGGTCGCTGGTATCTAAAAATACGGCATCTGTTTGAAATGCCTGCCAATCACTGGTAATCATCAATGCTGCAAAAATATTGTTCGCCGCATGATATCCCAATGTGAGTTCTATTCCATCGTCAAAAAGTACAACCAAACTTAAAAATACACCTGCTGCAATATAGTAAAACACTAGGTGGAAACCAATTGCTGAAATTTCAGGATTCCCGAGATGAATTAGCCCAAACATAATACCCGAAAGGATTGCAGCAAGTCCATTGTGGCCTACACGAACTTTCAAACCTTGCATGAGATAGCTTCGGAACAACAGCTCCTCTGCTGCAATTTGAATAGGAATTAGTGATAAAACTAAAAATGCCATTGGCACAAATTTCTTCCACTCAAAAATAAATTGTAGCCCATCATTTGAAAAGACTCTAATCAATAAGGTTGCTAACAAAAAAATTGTCATGATGCTAAAACTGAAGAATAGTCTTCGCCAATCGAAGGTTGCTCTATTGGTAAAGATGCTTTGAATGCTCCGCTTGTGAATATACTTGACCGCCAAAATGATTAGCATAAAAAGTACTACGAAAGGAATGAGTATGAAAATAAAAAAACCATTTTTCCCTAAAAGCATAATAAATGACTCCTGAGTACTCACATTTTCTGTAGCGCCCTTAATAAAGAATGGAATTAAAATAAGTAACCCAATGATTTGGCATGCAATGTAACCCAAAATTATGAGGGCGATTGATGCTATATAGGACCAGGAATTGGTCTTTCCTGTTGATGCCAAGTCTGTAAAACGCATCACGAAAAGATATCTCTCATTCTACCGAAAAAGCCTTTACTTTTAGCTTCAGCACCTGGTGTAAAATTTTCGCTTTGCTTCATCTTTTCCATCCACTCACGTTCTTCTTTGGTAATTGTGGTTGGCGTATAAACATTGATATGTACAAAAAGATCCCCTGTTGCGTAGCCTTGAACACTTGGTAAACCTTTTCCTCTCAATCGTAGCACTTTTCCACTTTGCGTGCCTGCTTCAATTTTTATTTTTGCTTTGCCGCTAACCGTTGGGATTTCGATTGACTCCCCCATAACAACATCTGCAAAGTTTACGACTGCATCGTAATGAAGATGTTCACCCTCGCGCCGTAGTTCGTCATGTTCAATTTCCTCAATTACCACAATTAAATCTCCTGCAACCCCATTAAACGGACCTGCGTTTCCTTTGCCTCTTACACTTAATTGCATACCTTCTTCTACACCAGCAGGAATGTCAACCTCAATTACATCCTCTTGCCTTTTTAAACCTTGCGCATCAGCGTCCGAAGGTTTTTTGTCAATCATCTTTCCTGCACCCTGACACGAATGACAGGTTGATTGAGTTTGCATGGCTCCAATAAATGTTTGAGTCACGCGGGTAATTCTTCCCGATCCGTTGCAGGTTTGACATGACTTATAGGTTACCCCTTCTGCATTAACAAGCTTATTGACTTTTATTTTTTTATGAACCCCATTGGCAATTTCTTCAAGAGTCAACTTCATTTTAACACGAAGATTGGTGCCCCTTACGACCCTATCTCCTCCTCTGCTTCCTCCAAAACTTCCTCCACCAAATGCACTTCCAAAAATATCTCCGAACTGAGAGAAGATATCATCCATATTCATTCCGCCTCCACCAAATCCACCTTGCCCCATTCCAGCATGACCAAATCTGTCGTATTGCGCACGCTTCTCTTGATTACTCAATACCTCATAAGCTTCAGCCGCTTCCTTAAATTTATCCTCTGCTGTTGTATCACCAGGGTTTTTATCCGGGTGATATTTCAAAGCTAATTTTCGGTATGCCTTTTTTATCTCTCCTTCATCGGCATTTTTAGCAATGCCTAAAACTTCGTAATAATCTCTTTTCTGACTCATTTCCGTTTTATTGACCTACGACAACTTTAGCAAACCGTATCACCGTATCGTGTAAATAATAACCTTTTTCCACATCGTCTATAACCTTCCCTTTCAAACTTTCTTCTGGCGCAGGAATATTAGCGAGCGCTTCATGTAATTCACTGTCAAAAGATTCGCCTTTAGCCAACATAGGTTTTAATCCTTTTGACTCCAGAATCGATTTTAATTTCTGTTGAATCAAACAGAATCCTTCTTTTAACACCTCAGAATCCTCAACATTTTCATTGCTTGCAATTGCACGATCAAAATCATCCAACACAGGAAGTAGATCTTTCATCAATGATGCATTAGCATTAGAAATCAATTGTACCTTTTCGGCATTCGTCCGCTTACGTAAGTTCTCAAAATCAGCATATAACCTTAAAAAACGATCATTCAATTCTGCCAACTTTTCCTCTGCTGTAGGTTCCGGTGATGCGCCATTATCCTCAGTATTATCAGTATAATCGGTTTGATTTTCCGGAGTGGAATTATTCATATCCGTAACTTCTTCGTTCGCTTTTGATTTATTCTTCGACATAATGTAAGGTTTAGCTCGTAACTGACAAAGATACTGCCATTATTCAATTTAAGACATGTCGTCAGAAAAACACTTAAGTAAAAAGAAAAATTGTCAGTCTTCTTCAATGAAAATTAAATAATCTTTACTGTTTTGAAAACCTATGCCATATATTCATTTAACTTAGCATACTATGTTTAGTAAAGAATTTGACCAAATCATTCAATTTAGACGATCTAATCGTGTGTTTGATTCCACAATTGACGTTCCAGAAGAAGTTATGACAAAAAGTTTAGAACGTTCTGTACTCTCACCAAATAGCAGTAATATGCAACTTTGGGAGTTCTATTGGATTCATTCCAAGGAGGAACTTGAAAAGTTTATTCCGCTCTGCCTAAACCAACAAGCTGCAAAAACGGCAAAAGAAATGGTTGTATTTGTCACCCGAAAAGATAAATGGAGATCTCGAGCGAATTGGAATTATGAAAAAATTAAAAGCACAATAACTGACCAACCGAATAGGTTACAGAAAGGGGGCTTAGATTATTACGGTAAAGTAATGCCGTTGCTCTATTCAAATGATGGTTTAGGAATAATGTCTACTGTCAGAAGAAGCATTTCCTTTTTTATGGGCCTTAGAAAACCATTCTTTCGAACGGGTGGTGTGGCTAATCAGCGAATTATGGTCCACAAATCCTGTGCATTAGCCGCTCAGACTTTCATGCTCTCAATCGCAGCCGAAGGTTTTCATTCATGCCCTATGGAGGGATTTGATGAAAAACGTGTTAAGCGAGCGCTTAATTTACCACGAGGAGCAGAAATCAATATGATTATCTCTGTTGGACTTGGAACAGAGGAAGGTGTTTGGGGTCCCAGGTTTCGTTTACCAAATCAAGAGGTAATTTTCAAACGATAAAAAAAGGCCACAATTGTGGCCTTGACTGATCTCATTATTCGCAACACTACTCTTCAGAGGTGTTTGTCTTTTTACTCGATTTTGCTTTTTTGACTACCAATGATAATTCTTCCTTTCCGTCTTGCACGTCCATGACAATTGTGTCATTCTCAACCAAATTTGCTTTAATGATTTCCTCAGCAAGGGGATCTTCGATATACTTTTGAATGGCCCGTTTAAGGGGCCTAGCTCCAAATTTCTCATCGTAGCCTTTATCAACAATAAAATCCTTCGCTTTCTCAGTTAATTCAATGAGATAGCCTAGATTGTTAATTCGATTGTACAGTTTATCTAGCTCCAAATCGATGATTTTGTGAATCTCCTGCCTTCCAAGAGATTTGAACATAATCATATCGTCAATTCTATTTAAGAACTCAGGAGAGAAGGCTTTTCGTAAGGCATTCTGAATAACCGCTTTAGAATTTTCATCGCGTGCATCTTGTTGTGATTTTGTTCCAAAACCTACACCTGTTCCGAAATCTGCAAGTTGACGCGCGCCAATATTCGAGGTCATAATTAGGATAGTATTCTTGAAATCTATTTTCCTACCCAAGCCATCCGTCATATGTCCATCATCTAACACTTGAAGTAATAAATTAAAGACATCTGGATGCGCCTTTTCAATTTCGTCAAGTAATATGATGGAATACGGTTTTCTTCTTACTTTTTCAGTCAATTGACCACCTTCTTCATATCCTACATAACCTGGAGGCGCACCTACCAAACGAGAAATAGAAAATTTCTCCATGTATTCCGACATGTCAATTCGCACGAGTGAATCTTCTGAATCGAATAAGTTCTTAGCAAGTATTTTTGCCAACTGTGTTTTACCAACACCCGTAGGGCCTAAGAAAAAGAATGATCCAATTGGCTTGTTCGGATCTTTCAAGCCTGCTCTATTTCGCTGTATAGCTTTTACCACTTTTTCAACCGCCTCATCTTGTCCAATTACTTTTCCACGAATAGATTCAGCCATTTTGACTAATTTCCCGGTTTCCGTTTGAGAAACTTTTGTTACCGGAATACCACACATCATTGAAACGACATGTGCCACATCTTCTTCAGAAACTGTAACTTTGTTGTTTTTTGATTCTTCCTCCCACTTCTTTTTGGCTTCCTCCAATTGTTCTTGTAGCTTTCGCTCTGAATCTCTTAATTCTGCCGCCTTTTCATATTGCTGCGAACGAATAACTTCAGCCTTTTGATCCTTGAGTTCTTCAACTTTTGCTTCAATATCTAATATTTCTTGTGGAACATTAATATTGGTGATGTGGACTCTGGAACCGACCTCGTCCAATGCGTCAATTGCTTTATCTGGCAAATGCCTATCTGTAATATACCTTTCCGTTAATTTAACGCAGGCTGCAACTGCTTCGGGAGTATATTTAACCGAATGATGATCCTCATACCTTTCTTTGATGTTATTTAATATCTGAATCGTTTCATCGATCGAAGTAGGTTCAATAAGCACTTTTTGGAACCTTCGTTCTAGGGCACCGTCTTTTTCAATGTATTGTCTATATTCATCTAATGTAGTGGCGCCTATCGCTTGCATTTCACCACGAGCCAATGCAGGCTTGAACATATTTGAGGCATCCAACGACCCACTTGCGCCACCAGCTCCAATTATCGTATGGATTTCATCTATAAATAAAATAATGTCAGGATTTCTTTCAATTTCCTGCATGACTGCCTTCATTCGCTCCTCAAATTGCCCGCGGTATTTTGTTCCGGCAACTAAAGAGGCAAGATCCAATGAAATAATACGTTTGTTAAACAGAACTCGAGATACTTTTCTTTGCACAATTCGTATGGCTAAACCTTCAGCAATAGCGCTTTTACCAACACCCGGTTCACCAATGAGAATTGGATTATTCTTCTTACGACGAGAGAGAATTTGACTTACTCGTTCTATTTCCTTTTCTCTACCAACAATTGGATCTAATCGGCCAACCTCTGCCATTTTGGTTAAATCCCTTCCGAAATTATCCAAGACTGGAGTTTTCGATTTTGGATCTGCAGGTTTTTTTTGAGCGGAGAATGACTCCTCTTCATCGCCACTTCCTGGAAATTCAGCTCTTGGTAGCTTACGCTCGTCGGCAGATGCTTCGTATTCGTCTTTTGCGTTTTCGTACATGATTCCGTATTTATTTAATAATTGACAAGCTGCACAATCCTCGTATCGAAGAATGGTTAATAGCATGTGTTCTGTTCCTATAATCGGGGATTTAAATTGCTTTGCCTCCAAATAAGACTGCTTAATGATGTTTTCTGTTTGCTTTAGTAAAGGCAAGTTTGTATTCAATAAATTAGACACACTTGATTTGGCCAAAACTTTTTCTAGTTCTTTTTTGAGTTGAGATAAGTCTAATTGAAACTCATTTAAAATATGTATCGCAGTCCCCTCATTGAGTTTAATGAGGCCCAGAAGCAAATGTTCAGGACTGACAAATTCGTTTGATAATCGAACCGCCTCTTCCCTGCTGTAGGAAATCATGTCTTTTACTCTAGGAGAAAATTTCGCTTCCATATCTTTAAATACAATTTACAAATATAACCTTTAATTTTCACAACCCGCTCTGATTTATCCACAATAGAAAGCCCTAATTTGTTAGTAAAATCCTTTTTTTGCCAACATCAAACGAGCGGTTTTCATTTAACTTTGGAGGCTTTGAAAATCAAAGCGTGTAAGGAAAAAATTAGAGATCATGGCAGAAGGAGAAAAAATTATTCAAATAAACATTGAAGATGAAATGAAATCAGCTTACATCGATTATTCGATGTCAGTTATTGTTTCCAGAGCATTACCAGATGTTAGAGACGGTTTCAAACCCGTTCACAGGCGTGTTTTATATGGTATGCAGGATCTAGGTGTTTATTCGAATAGACCGTACAAGAAGTCCGCAAGGATTGTTGGGGAAGTATTAGGGAAATATCATCCGCATGGAGATAGTTCTGTTTATGACACCATGGTACGAATGGCCCAACCATGGTCATTGCGCTACCCTTTGGTCGATGGTCAAGGTAACTTTGGATCAGTTGACGGTGATAGCCCTGCAGCGATGCGTTATACTGAAGCAAGACTGAGAAAAATTGCCGAAGAAATGCTCGATGATTTGGACAAAGAAACAGTAGACTTCACCCCGAATTTTGACGATAGCTTGGAAGAACCAAGTGTTATGCCAACCAAAATTCCAAACTTACTCATCAACGGTGCAGCAGGAATTGCTGTAGGTATGGCGACCAATATGGCTCCTCACAACTTAACTGAAATTGTTGAAGGGACAATTGCTTACATTGATAACCGCGCAATTGACGATGAAGAATTACTGCACTATGTAAAAGCTCCCGACTTTCCCACTGGAGGTATAATTTATGGGTATGAAGGGGTTCGTGAAGCATTTTTAACTGGTAGAGGAAGAATTGTAATTCGTGGTAAAGCAGAGATTGAAGAAGAAGGCGGCAGGGAACAAATAATCGTTACTGAAATACCTTATCAGGTGAACAAAGCAGAGATGATTAAAAAAATTGCCGAGCTTGTTAATGATAAAAAAATAGAAGGTATTTCGGACTTACGCGATGAATCAGACAGAAATGGAATGCGCATCGTTTTCGAAATAAAACGAGATGCAATTGCAAACGTAGTCCTAAATAAGCTTTATAAATTTACTTCTTTACAGACTTCTTTTTCGGTAAACAACATTTGTCTCGTTGATGGCAGACCGCGTATGATGAATTTAAAGCAACTCATTCATGAGTTTGTAGAATTCCGTCACGAGGTGGTAATTAGAAGGACTCGTTTCGAATTGAGAAAAGCGGAGGAAAGGGCTCACATACTAGAGGGCTTGATTATCGCATCAGATAACATTGACGAAGTAATCGAAATTATCAAAGCTTCAGCAAGTCCTGATGAAGCGCGCGAAAAATTAAGCATACGTTTCGGTCTCTCAGAAATTCAAACGCGCGCTATTGTAGATATGCGTCTACGTCAGCTAACTGGACTTGAACAAGACAAGCTGCGAGCGGAATTTGACGATTTAATGAAATTAATTGCTGACCTCAAGGATATATTAGACAATGAATCCCGTAGAATGGCGATTATTAAACAAGAACTTGAAGAAGTTAAAGATAAATATGGCGATGCCAGAAAATCAACCATAGAATATTCAGCGAGCGAAATGCGAATGGAAGACCTTATTGCTGATGAGGAAGTAGTAATCACGATTTCACATGCGGGTTATATTAAACGAACAAATCTTACTGAGTACAAGGTTCAAAATCGTGGGGGAATGGGGTCAAAAGGTTCTGCAACGCGAGATCAAGATTTCTTGGAGCACTTATTTGTTGCTACCAATCACAACTATCTACTAATTTTCACAGAAAAAGGTAGATGCTTTTGGATGCGTGTATATGAAATACCAGAAGGAAATAAAACTTCTAAAGGAAGAGCAATACAAAACTTGATAAATATTCCGCAAGACGATAAAGTAAAAGCATATGTTAAGGTACAAGACCTTACAGACAAAGATTATATAAATAACAACTTCATTATCATGTGTTCTAAACATGGAGTGATTAAAAAGACCTCTTTAGAGGCATACTCGCGTCCTCGATCAAACGGGATCAATGCAATCACCATCCGTGATAACGACGAATTACTAGAAGCAAAATTAACGAATGGAACGAACGAAATTGTGTTGGCTACAAGTTCAGGACGAGCCATTCGATTCAACGAATCAACTGTTCGTCCAATGGGTAGAAATGCTTCCGGAGTTCGTGGCGTCTCGCTGGGAGACAAAAATGACGAGGTCATAGGCATGATTTGCGTAGAGGACATCTATTCAACTATTTTAGTGGTTTCTGAAAAAGGGTATGGAAAACGAACCTTCTTGAATGATCCTGAGGATAAAGAACCGGTTTACCGCATTACAAACCGAGGTGGAAAGGGTGTAAAAACATTGAATATTACGGAAAAAACTGGTAGATTGTTATCCATACAAAATGTATTTGATGAAGATGATTTAATGATTATCACTAAATCGGGTGTAACAATCCGAATGCATGTAGATACCATTCGGACTATGGGAAGAGCTGCCCAAGGTGTCAAATTGATCAACTTGAAAAGTAATGCTGAAATAGCTGCGATTGCAAGGGTGCCGAGAAGTGAAGACGAAGACGATGATATTGAAGTAGTAGAAGGTGTGAATGAGCCACTTATCGATTCTTCTGAATCAGGCGAAGAAAATGGCACAGAAATTGAAAACGCCGACGAATAATTATAATTTTACCAAAAAAAATAGACTATGAAAAAATTCTTGTTCTCGTTGGCATTCGTAGGATTGAGTTTGTCGACTTTTGCTCAAAAGAAATTTATTACAGATGCAGCATTGTACATGAGGAAATATAATCCGATGGCGGGTGTAGAAGCAGCAAAAAAAAATGTTGACAAAGCAAAAGAATTTATCGACCAAGCCGCTGTGAATCCAGAAACGATGAATGATTACAAGATGTATCTTTATCAAGGACAAGTATATTTCGCGCTCACTGAAATTGCCATGATGGAAAAAATGAATGGTGTGAATGTAGACGAAGCAAAAATTGAAGAGTATGCGCTCACTGCAGAAAACGCTTTCAAAAAAGTAAAAGAAGATCCGAAAAAATATTATGTACAAGACGTAGCTGACTTCTTTAGCCCAAGGTTAACATTTGCTCTATCGCAAGGGGATGCAGCTACTCAAAAATATCAAAAAGAGTCCGAGGCAATTAATTCCGATACAAAATTATCAGCTCAAGAGAAAAAGCAGAAAATTGATGACCTTAGAATAAAAGAGTATACAAATGCTACTACATTTTACACCATTGGTTTAGGATATAAGAAAATAATGAGCGAACAAGACCAAAACCTAGAATATTTGGTTTCTCAATACCTTTCTGCTACAACAGGTGAGTTATTGGACAGAAAAGAAATTGACAAGGCAATGGATTTGGGACAGGCAGTTTACAGTGTTATTCCAAAGAATGTAAATGTTTTAATTTCTCTTATCAATATCTATCTTCAGAAAAACGACATCACCGCATCCGAAAAATACCTGAATGAGGCTTTGGCAATAGATCCTAGCAATAAACAATTGTATTATGTTCTTGGGACAGCTTATATGGATTTGAATGAACACGTTAAAGCAGAACAGGCGCTTATTAAAGCATTAGAAATTGACCCTGCGTACGGTGAAGCTCAATATCAACTAGGTGCACATTACGTAAATTGGGCAAAGGATATTCAATCACAAATGGATAAGCTAGACATGAAAACACCACAATACAAAGATTTAGATAAGCTATTCACAGAAAAATACAATAAGGCACTCACGCATCTAGAACCATGGATTGCTGCAAATCCAACTGAATGTTCAGTATATAATGTGATTTCAGGAATTTATTACAGACTGAAGAACGATGAAAAAGACGCTGAGTACCAAGCAAAGTATAAAGCATGTAAAAAGTAAAATATCTAAACCCCGGAAACGGGGTTTTTTGTTTATATGAAAACGATAGGAATAATTGGTGCGGGATTCTCTGGGTTAATGACCGCTATTCATTTACTCAGAAAAAGTGAATCTGTTCACGTAGTTCAATTCGACCCAAATTCAGAAGGCAAAGGAATTGCATATAATCCTCAATCAGATCATGTACTGCTAAATGTAGTAACTGCGAAGATGAGCGCTTTTCCTGATAAACCTGATCATTTTCTCCATTGGTGCAAACAGCAAAAGCAATATTCAGGAATTAATGACCAATTACTTAGGCAATCATTTTTACCCAGATCGCTTTACGGTAAATATCTTCATGAACTGTACACTACTTATTTAATCCCGAATGAGCGATTTAAACACTTCAAAGAAACGGTCATAGATATTGAAATTATAAACGAACGACTGCAGCTAAAAAGTACTAAACAACAAATAACCCTAGACATGGTCGTATTGGCAACCGGAAATGCTTTACCTAGTAATCTTGTTGTTCCTTCAGGTTTAATTAAACATCCCCGCTATCATCAGAATCCTTGGAAAATTAATTTTTCTGACATTTCGAATAATCAACCAATTGTAATAGTGGGGAATGGTTTGAGTATGGTAGACACTGTCATGGAACTAAGGGCGAGAAAATTTGATCAACAAATATATGCAGTCTCTCCCAATGGATTCAATATTCTACCGCATAGACAATTTAACTTTACCTATGATGGTCCGCTAAATAATCTTTCACAAAATCTCTCACTGAAAGAACTCATTAATTTATTCAAATTAGAATTGAGAAAATTACAAGCATTTGGTATTTCTGCTGAACCTCTTGTTGATGCGCTCAGACCTCATACACAAAATATTTGGCAAAAAATGTCTCATGAAGAGAGGCGATTTTTCATGAATAAAATTCGACATCTATGGGGTCAGGCAAGACATAGGCTTCCCTTTGTTTCTTATGATTTTATCCAAAAAGAGCAGATATCAGAAAAACTCATTGTCCTAGCCGGTAAATTAGATGCATTTACAAACAACAGAAGTGAATTGCATGTTACACTCGCGAACAAAAAGAACAAAAACAAATTAACTATACCTTGTGCCGCGGTGATTAACTGTACTGGTCCAGAGTCCAACTACAACAATATCGAAGGAAACCTTTTAGGAAAGCTAGTGGAAAAAGGGGTTATTTCGCAAGATGCATTATTTTTAGGCATTGAAACCGACGAAAATTTTCAAATTATTAATAAATCATTACAAAAAATACCGGTTTTTGCCTTGGGACCACTGCTTAAAGGTAAACTTTGGGAAAGTACTGCCGTGAATGAGTTAAGAATTCAAGCTAAAAATTTAGCGGAAATAATTTCTAGAAAACAAGCAGTGGGACAATTTGATTAACTTTACCTTATGCATTTTCTGTATCCTGAAAGATTATGGTTTCTCTTGCTTATCGCCATCCCAATAATTATTCATTTATTTCATTTTAGACGACAAAAAACACTGTTTTTTTCATCCTTAAGATTCATTAAATTTATCGAAAAAGAGAATAAGTCGACAAGAAAACTTAAACACTTGTTGGTGCTTCTATCAAGGATTTTATTGTTATCATTTGCCATCATGGCATTTGCACAACCGACATTCAACCAAGATGAAAATATCGATAAGGCAGGGAAAAAAGTTCTTTGCATTTACATTGACAATTCATATTCCATGAATGCAAAAGGTACCGAAGGAGAATTGTTATCTGAAGCGAGAGAAACAGCCAAACGTTTAATAGAGAAGACACCCGAAAATACTGCAATATTTATCTGCTCGAATCAACTTGATGCAAATGAACAACGTTTGCTCACCAAAGCTGAGGCATTCGATTATTTGGAAAAATTGGATTATTCACCTTTAGCCAGACCCCTTCAGGACATTCTCATTTGGCAAAAATCATTTCTAAAAAAGGAAGATGCTGAGCAAGAAAAGATTGGAAATGTGACATACGTCATTTTGAGTGATTTTCAATCAACTACCGCAAAATTATCTACTAAATTGAATTCAAGCGAAACATATCATTTGGTGAAATTCACCCCACAGAGCTCGGCAAATTTAACAATTGATAGTGTTTGGTTTGCTTTTCCTATACACAAGCCAGGATTTCAAAATGAACTTTTCGTGCGGATAAAAAATCATGCAAACGAAGATTTCTCAAACGCAGAAATCACCTTAGATCTAAATGGTTCAATTCGTTCTTCGTTTGTTGATATTCCAAAAAATAATGTGCTAACCACTTCATTCAAACTCACGGAAACATCTACTGGTAAAAAAACGGGGAAGTTCAGTGTAAACGATAAGCAATTATTTTGGGACGATGATTTTTATTTTTCATACACGGTGAATTCTGCGGCGAGTATTTTATTGCTTAATGGAGAAAATTCTTCGTCTGCCACATTAAAAGCTTTTGAAGTTGAACCATATTTTTCAGTCCAAAATATTCAACAAACCTCATTCAATAAATCCATGTTAGATAATGTGGATTTATTGGTATTGAATGGTCTAAATACAGCAAGTTCTGGATTGATTAGCGACGTTAAAGAATTCATAGATAACGGAGGAAGTGCCGCTATTATCCCGGGAAAGCAATTGGAGTTTTCGTCGGTTAATCAATTACTTAATTCCTTAAGCTTACCATCATTTAGCGCTAAAAGCTCAAACGCATCAAGGATTCAAGAAATTAAATTTAAAGATTCCTTTTTCTCAGGTGTTTTTGAAAAAGAAAATCCTAATTTAAGTATGCCTAGTATCGCCAATTATTACAGTTTACAAAACGGATATCTTGGAAAATCACTAATGAATTTAAGAAATAATCAACCCTTATTGCTAAAAAATTCAAACCGATGCTACCTTTTCACAACCGCCATACAAGAAGATTTCAGTAGTCTTGCTTCCAATGCAATCTTCCCAACGACTTTACTAAGAATGGGTGAGCTAAGTATTCGTTCACTACCACTTTACGCAACAATTGGAATAGATAATGCAGTCAAATTGCCTGTAAAAAATGAAATGGAAAAACCCATACGACTAAAAGGGACTAGTGGAGATTACATTCCTCCTCAACAAAAAAGATCTAGTCAACTAATTTTATCACTTACTGGACCAGAGGCTACAGAAAAACTTAAATCTGGAAACTTTGACTTGTTAGGAGAAGAAAATTTAGGTGCATTATCCTTAAATTATAGTCGTACGGAAAGCGATGTTACTTCAAAAAATAAGGAGGAAATAATCTCACTTTTCAATGATGCTGGTGTAAAAAACGTTACCTTTAGTGAAGTAAAAAATGGAGATAAAGCCACTGCATTAGAATTAGAAAAAACAAGCGAATTGTGGAGAATATTTCTTATTCTTTCCCTGTTATTTGTTCTAGTGGAAATGGCACTTTTAAAGTTTATGAAATAACATGAATATTTTATTAAAACAGGCAAAAATAATTGATCATCCTTCGCCATTCAATGGTAAAATGAAGGACATTTTTATCGAAAATGGCTACATTAAAGCAATAGAAGATCATTTAAGTATTGATGGAGTAACGGAAGTTAGTTCTTCATCGCTTCACGTATCATTGGGTTGGGTGGACATCAAATCTAGCTTCGGTGATCCAGGTTTTGAACATAAGGAAACTATAGAATCTGGCCTAGATACTGCTGCTTCGGGTGGGTTTACCCATGTTTTCACTTTACCAACAACTCACCCTATTTGTGATAATAAAACAATAGTAGAATATCAATTGACGAAAGCATTTGCACATACAGTGCAACTTCATCCAATGGGAAGTATAACCAAGGGAATGAATGGTAATGAATTAGCCGAATTGCACGATATGATGCAAGCAGGTGTTCGCTTATTTTCAGATGATACACATTCCTTAAACGCTGGAATGTTACATCGGGTAATGCTTTATGCGAAGAATGTCGGTGCTAAAGTCTGCCTAACAATAAGAGATGAATATTTAGCTAAAAATGCCGTTGTCAACGAAGGAAATGCTTCTACGCGCACAGGAATGAAAGCGGATCCATCAATCAGTGAAGTGTTACAATTGGAGAAAATAATTCGTCTGTTGGAATACACCGAATCAAGTGCGCACATTTCTGGTGTTTCATGCAAAGAAAGTATTGACCTCATCAAAAACGCAAAGAAAAAAGGTATAAGCATAACATGTGATGTCAACCTAATGAATGTGATTTTCACTGAGGATGATGTGCTCAACTTTGACAATTTAATGAAAGTTTTGCCAGTGCTACGCACTAAAGAAGATAAAACACAAATTATTGCTGCACTCGAGGAAGGCGTCATTGATGTAATCGCAAGTGATCATAGACCTGTAGATGCAGAAGAGAAGGAATTAGAATTTGACCATGCAGCTTTCGGATGTTTTCAGTTGCAAACAGTATTCAGTGCACTTAACACATACACTAACATTCCATTGGAAACCTTGATTAATTTGCTTTCTGCACGCCCACGATCGGTAGGTGAAATTGAAACATCTTCTATAAATATTGGACAAAAAGCGGATTTAACGCTTTTTGATCCCATTGTAAAAAATATTTTTTCAAAAGACACTTTGGTGAGTAGGCACGCATATTCTCCATTTTTAAATAAATCGTTGAATGGAAAAGTCGTAGGTATAATAAGAGGGGCAGATTTCATGTTGCTCGACTAAGATGAATAAAAGGCAATTTCTTCAACGTTTTCTCAAAGAAAAAAAATCTGTTGGTGCTATGGCACCGAGTTCAAAATATCTAGCCTCCAAAATGATGGAGCAAGTTGATTTTAATTATGCAAATAATATCGTCGAACTTGGTCCTGGCACAGGGATTTTCACGGAAAAAATTATTTCTATGATGCATGACAATGCCAAATTGCTTGTTATTGAGTTGGATGAAGAATTCTATAAGTTATTAAAACGCAAAATTAATCATCCAAACGTTGAAATAATATTGGGTTCTGCAACAGAACTTTCGCAGTTGTTGGCTGCCAGAAATATAAAATCTGTTGATGTAATTATTTCATCCTTGCCACTTGCCAATTTCTCCCGAACATTAAAAGGTAGAATATTATCACTTTGTCGGGCATCGCTAACCTCAGAATCAGGAAAATTCATTCAATTTCAATATACATTGCGCTCCCATCGACTTTTAAAGAGAGTTTTTCCTCATGTTAAGGTTGATTTTACAGCTTTCAATGTGCCTCCCGCCTTTGTTTATTCTTGCTCGGTTAGTTAGCTTTCTTTTAGCTATCTTTGCAAAAATTTTCAAATGCTATCAGTAAATAATCTTTCGCTTCAATTTGGCAAACGCACGCTTTTTGATGAGGTAAACGTGAAATTCGTTAATGGAAATTGCTACGGCGTAATCGGTGCTAATGGCGCAGGTAAATCCACCTTTCTTAAAATCCTAACGGGTGATCAAGACCCAACGACTGGTCGGGTTGAACTTGAACCCGGTAAACGAATGGCTGTTTTGAAACAGAACCACTTTGAATTCGATCAATTTCAGGTACTTCAAACTGTCATTATGGGGCATAAACGTCTTTTCGAAATAATGATCGAAAAAGATGCACTTTATGCCAAAGCTGACTTTTCAGAGGAGGATGGAATGAAGACGGCCGAGCTTGAAGCAGAATTTGCCGATTTAGAAGGATGGAATGCAGAAACTGATGCCGCCACTTTACTTTCTAATCTTGGAATTACTGAAGATAAACATTACCTCTTGATGGAAGATTTATCCAACGACCTCAAAGTGCGTGTTCTTCTTGCTCAAGCACTTTTTGGTAACCCTGATGTACTTATTTTGGACGAACCTACTAACGATTTAGATTTAAAAACGATAAGTTGGTTAGAAGATTTTTTACTTGACTTCAGAAACACGGTTATTGTTGTGTCACACGACAGGCATTTTTTGGATACCGTTTGTACTCATATTTGTGACATCGATTTCAGTAAAATCAACATGTTCACGGGTAACTACACCTTTTGGTACCAATCCTCGCAACTCGCGTCTAGACAACGCGCAGATAAAAACAAAAAAGCAGAAGAGAAGAAAAAAGAACTCATGGAGTTCATTTCACGTTTTTCTGCAAACGCAGCAAAATCTAAACAAGCTACAAGTAGAAGAAAAATGTTGGATAATTTAGATTTGGAGGAAATTAAGCCTTCCTCTAGACGATATCCAGGAATTACCTTTCACCAAGATAGAGACGCCGGGAATCAGATTCTATCAATTGATAACTTATCAAAAACTGTTGAAGGCACCACACTTTTTAGTGGAATAAATCTGATTGTTAATAAAGGAGATAAAATAGCCTTTATTTCTAAAAATTCAGTTGCCTTAACAGCATTTTTCGAGATTTTATCGGGAAATAGCAAAAGTGACACTGGAGATTTTCTTTATGGAACTACAATTTCTACAGCATACCTTCCCAATGATAATCATGAATACTTTTCTTCTAAATTGTCACTCATCGACTGGTTAAGACAATATGCCCAGACAGATGAAGAACGCGAAGAAGTATACCTGAGAACATTCCTGGGCAGGATGTTATTTACGGGTGAGGAAGCTATGAAACATGCAACTGTACTTTCAGGTGGTGAAAAAGTACGTTGTATGTTATCAAAAATGATGTTGGCAAAAGCAAATTTATTATTGATGGACGAACCCACCAATCACCTTGATCTAGAGTCTATTACAGCATTGAACAATGCAATGAAAGAGTTCCAAGGAACTCTCTTGTTTACTTCACATGACCACGAATTAGTCAATACAGTAGCAAATAGGATCATTGAGTTAACACCGAATGGTATCATCGACAAGATGATGACATATGACGAATACCTAGGTGACGAAAGGATTTCTGAACTCCAGCAGGAACTTTATGCTTAAACAAGTTCACTACGCATTTTCAATAAACGCTGATTTTAAGAATTTTGTTGACGTCAATGTTTTATTCCCGGTTGATAGCGATAGGTTGACAATTCATTTACCTTCATGGCGTCCAGGTAGATACGAACTAGGTAATTTTTCACGGAATGTAAGAACATTAGGCGCAAAAGATCTACAAGGGAACAAGCTTTTAGTATACAAAAAAGATAGAAATACTTGGGAAATTGAAGGCATAATTAGAAATGAAATAATCATTTCTTATCAGTACTTTGCAAATGAATTAAACGCTGGATCAACATATACGGATGGTACATTTCTATATGTAAACCCTGTTAATTGTGCGATTTACTCACAAAAATCAGTGAATTTACCCTGTGAAATTGCTGTAGATGTGCCAAGTCAATGGCAAATTGCTGGAATACAAAAAGTAAACAACAAATTTTTGTTTTCAAATTTTGATGAATTAGCCGATAGTCCATTCATTGCTTCGGAGGATCTCATTAATCACTGTTATTCTATTGATGAGGTAGAATTTACCCTTTGGTTTCATCGTCAAAAAAACATCCCATGGAAAAAATTAGTTACTGATTTTTCTAAGTTTTCCGAAAAACTTATTCAAGACTTTGGGGATTTACCAACCAAAAAATTTGAGTTTATCATATTATCACTTCCTTATGTGGCCTACCATGGCGTCGAACATCTAAAAAGTACAGTTATTACGCTTGGTCCTTCTCATGAGCTTTTTGGAAACTTGTATTCTGAACTACTTGGCGTGTCATGTCATGAGCTTTATCATGTGTGGAATGTCAAAACAATTAGACCAAAAGATTTCTTTCCTTATGACTTTTCAAAAGAAAATTATTCACAACTTGGTTTTATTTACGAGGGCATTACAACTTATTTTGGAGATTTGTATTTATTAAAATCAGGCATATTTTCTATTCAACAATATTTAATCGAATTAAGCGAACAATTTCAAAAACATGCTGACAATTTTGGAAGATTCAATTACTCTCTTGCCGACTCATCAATAGATACATGGGTAGACGGATATGTTCCAGGGATTCCTGCAAGAAAAGTTTCTATTTACACAGAAGGTTGTTTGTTAGCATTATGGCTAGACAACAAAATTCTTGCTGCGTCTGAAAATAAGGAAAATTTACAATCGGTCATGTCCTTAATTTACCGCACTTATGGAAAACAGAAAATAGGAATTGATCTTTCTATTTTTATTGATTCCATCACCGAAATTACCAAAAGTGATTTTTCTGTTGAACTAAAAAGATTCTTATTTTACCCTACAGATTTCATTAATGAATTATCAACGACCTTGACTGATTTAGGGCTCGAACTTATTCAAACAGACGGCACATCTTCAGAAAAACTATTAGGGATAAAAACTAATCATTCAGCAAATAGCACCTATATAACGAATATTCATCCTCAGGGAACAGGAGCAGTATGCGGCTTAAATACAGGTGATGAGCTCATTGCCATGAACGGTGCCAAAATAAAAGGTGACTTGGATAAGTGGTTATCTTATTTTAGTATTCCTTTCGACATTACAGTCATTCGAAATAACCAAGTTTTATCGATTAAAATAGAAAATATTTCATTGAAAGGGTTCTCAAAATACCAGCTTAAACTAAATGAACAATTAACCTCGAATCAAAAAGCTAGGTTTAATTCTTGGACAGGAACTTCTAAAAAATAAGCACATTATAAGAAACTTTTTCCATAATTTTCGTTTAAGAAAATGATGAAAAGTTTATCAGGCATTTTTATCCTTTATTGCTTGTTTATCAACACAGTATCTTATACTCAGACGCAATTACTGAGTTCGGAAACACGCGCCTACATATACCATATTGTCAAACAAAGTCCAGTACTTGAATCAACTATAGGATACGCATTCGAGTATAACGGACCGATCATAAAACTTAAAAATGGTAAAATAAATTACGATTCTATTGAATTCGTGATAATTAACCAACCTGATTTATTAATCATTCGCGAAAATGAATTGAGTAAAGCATCAAAGGGACTATTGGCAGAGGTAGCAAATAAGACGGCTATATGGATTTTAAATAAATCATTAAATGCCATTCGTTATAAACAAGTGGATTACGACAATGAATTTATTGACGAATATTTAGCAACATTCCAGGATAAACTTGATTTTCAATTGACACGATCAAAAAGTTTTGAATTATTATTTCAAGTCAATTCAAGTCCAATTTTTAATCCTGGCTTATCGTTATACGATCGAGACCTACTTTTATTGAATTTAGGGTATGTTAAGGCTGAGGATCGAAAAACTATTTTAGATGCGCAAAATGAAGCTGTGGTTTCCTCTGTAGAAAAAAGGGCTAAACGCATATTTGAGTCGCTCGGTGGACAATACCAAAAATACGAAAACATTTTACTCGCCGCCGGCGATGGTTCTTATACTACTGGTCTTCTTGAAGAAAAGGAACGTGATGAAGAAGGAATTTGGAACAATGGATTGCCTAAGGCAGTAGGCTTATTCCCCTATCAACTTGAAATACGAGATGACCAAGTTTATTCTTCAAGAATTGCATTAGCTAATTTAGAATCTCTCGGGGAAAACTTACAAACTAACCTACATTTTGATGTATGGGGATATAACACAAACAAGCAAACAACGGTTGTTATCGAACGACAAGGGAAGACATATCGGTTGTATGGATCATCCAAAACGAAATTTCTGTCTCCTGATTCTAGTTTTTCATCGGGAGTAACCTTTCAAAAAATAATCAACGACCTAAACGATGCCAGTTTTCAACGAATTCAAAAAAGGCTTTATGGTCAAGGAGGTCTTGTAACACAGGAAAACAAAATCATACAACAAATCAAAGAAATAGAAATCAAAATACAAGAACTATATGTGACGCAAGAGCGAACATCCAATCGATCATCCAAAAAACAAGCGTCTATTGAACCCGAAGGCGTCATAGAACTGAAAGATAAAATGGGGGAATTGAAAGACGAGCTTTCTTCATTGAGGGATGATATTGAACCTCTCTTAGAAGAATATAATTCTACAAAGACTTTGATAGACTATTACCAAAAAAACATTGGTATTCGTAATGTTCCTTTCCAAGAAAGAGATGGTATTTACATGTATGAAGATTCATGTTTCTTCAATCCAAAAACACAAGAATTTATAACGCCTCCGTCGTTACGCAAAGAGTTATTGAATATACGATTAATAGCTATACCCGATGATCCAGAGGGTATATCAGCAGATGAAGTAATGTTACACGTGTCAAAAACTGATTTTAATTCCTTAGCTTCTCCCGATTTGCAACTTGTTCTCAAGGATGGTTTTTCTTCAGATAAAATTGAACTTAAAAATTCATTTAGCTTCTCCGGTGAAGATAGTCTTCGGCTTAAAAGATTTTTTCGCTCCTATCAAGAACATGTTCCGATTATTTTTGACCTTTATGGTCAGGGGATTGGCGTTTGGCAAAACGGTAAGATAACCAAAGACCAAAGTCCCAAAGAATTAGCAACGTATCCTGGTAATTCAGAGGAAGAAAAGATTTCATCCAAGGAAAGTTTTCCATTTTCCTCACTTCGAAGAACCCAACTTACTTTAAAAAAATCACACCAACTTATTATTAAAATTGAGTCGTTTACCGATCCCGTTAGATCAGGATACACTTCAAAAAACAACAAATTAAATGAAATACTCAAAGCAGGCAAAATAACTTCCAACGATATCCTAAGCACGCATCGAAGTGTTTCCGTGTTAGAAGAATTTTCAGAAGCATTTCTCGCATTAGCTCAAAAGGAAATGAAAAAAGAACTATTCGAAGAATTCAAAAAACGTTACCTGGAAGCGCAAAACGAATCAGTTATTTTTATTGCCAACCTTCCCATTCCACTTAAAAGTTTTTAATTGAAAAAACTCTCAGGGAAATTTACCAAGTAAACTTTCTTTGTGGCACGTGTAACTGAAGTATATAGCCATTTCAAGTAGGATTGTTCATCCATTTCAGGTGATTTACCTAAATAATCAATAAATACAATTTTCCACTGACCTCCCTGTGCCTTGTGTGTAGTAATCGCATAAGCATACTTAACCTGAAGAGCATTCCAATATGGATTTTCGGCTATTGCTTTGAAGCGTTTAGCCTTGGATTTAATATGCATAAATTCTTGTTCAAGCTCAGTATATAGCCTTCGCATTTGGGATTGATCTAATTGCAATTGGCTCGTGGTTAATAAATCAAGATTCACTATTACATCAATAGGATCTTTCTCTACAAAATCTAAAAAGGAAACCCGCAAGTGTCCGAATATAAATCCAAAGCGAGATTCTATTCTATTTATTTTTTCAACTTCTAAAATTTCTCCATTCGCAATAAATCCAATGTCTTTATCATTTTTTAACCAGAAATAGTTATTTCTATTTACCATAATCCTATCGCCTTTTTCCAAAATACCGTCTTTGAATAATAATCTGTTGCGTATTCCTTCATTGATAACCGAAACACGCTTATTTGATATGCTTAACACCTTTACCTCATCCAAACCGTACTTATCAATTGCACCATCTAATTCTTCTTGAAATTCTGCTTGTTCTAGTTGACAAGTTTGTTCATCAAGGTAGGAGAAAAGCTGTTGATTTAGTCCTTTTGCATTTCGAATGACCGTTGCGTTTTTTACAATTGATGAAGCCTCTTCTTGCCGAACAATTTTAGACAATAAGGACCCATAAATCGTGAGCTGACTGAAGGATGACTTCAAGAATTCAACCGATAATGAAAGTGATTCATTTTGCCCTACAGGTGGCAACTGACCTTGATCTCCAATAAGCACCAGCCGACAATTCTTACCGGTGTAGACATAATTGAGTAAATCTCGCAACAGACACCTTCCGTCATCATCAACGCGCGTCGAAACCATTGAGGCCTCATCTACAAAAAAAATCGTATCAGAATATAAGTTTTTTGCGAGTGAAACGTTAAAGTCACCACGTTCCTCGTTGTGAAAATATATTTGTTTATGTATTGTAAAGGCAGTTTCGCCCGTGTAATTAGACAAAACTTTTGCTGCTCGACCAGTTGGAGCGAGTAACCTAAATTTCCTATTGTTTTTTTTCAAAGTACCTATCAACCAGGCCACCAAAGTCGTTTTTCCGGTGCCTGCATATCCATTTATAAGCATCAATGGATATTTCTCTTGTGAAGTATCAAATTGATTAAATTTAATTAATGTGTCTTGCTGATTATCAGTAAACTCCCACATGTTAAGTTGTTTCATCAAAAATACTCAACTTCATTTGGTAATAATATGATAACATGCAAAAAATGGGTGAGCGTTTTCATTTTGTGAATTTAATATATTAGCTTTGTGGACTAAATTTGAATATACTATGGGAAATTTTGCTTTGTTGTTAAAAAAATATTCCGTACCAACAATTTTTTTGATTATTGGAATTTCTGTTTTATATGTGGCTTTTTCAGGTAATCAAGCGGTACAATTTAAAATTTCAGGAGTATTGATATTGCTTGGTTCTTTATTTTCCTTTTTAAATACATTTGAAAAAAGTAATGTTTACACCAATTGGGCGATAGGAGGAATTTCTCTAGCACTCGCTTCATATGCAACTGTGGCGTCATTTTACTCAGTGGAAACAACGAGAACTCATCAAGAAGACTATAAAAAAACAAAATTAACTGCAGAAAGAAATCTACAAGATTTGCGAACAATCCAAACAGCTTATCTCAAAAGATACGGAAGATTTGCTGCATCGTGGGATGAATTAATTTCCTTCGCAGAAAATGATTACGTATGGGAAGATGATGATGCTGGTTCTGTTCCTGCACGCAGAATAACACCTGACGAATTAAAATACCTTGTTTCTATCGGTTTTAAAATAAGTAAAGACGGGGTTGTAACTGTCTACAAAGCAAATCAGGCAATCGACAATAAAATGACTGAGGAAGAAGCCATCGCATTGAGTAAAATGAAAACTATCCCGGCTGATTTGGTTGGGTTTAAAAGAGACAGCCTGAAAGTGAAATTTATTGAAACGACTTTCATTAGAAATCAAAGTTACATGAAAGAACGTACTGATCTTGGTCTCGGTGATTTCAACACGAAAGCATTGCGGTATATTCCGGGGACAAATAAACAAGAATGGAAATTAGAATCTAAAATTCTTAAAGGTCAAGACGGAACCACTACCCACGCTACAAGAATTTCCGGTACCATTCCTTATTCGAAGTACGAAAATGGAGAACCAGAAGAAATGTATTTCGGAAATCTTCAAACCGGAGACCTCAAGGGTAGTTGGGAGGATGAAAATTAGAGGCATTTGAGCATTTTCGTTTTTCATGATGATTTATTAATTTGCCATTCTTTTAACGGTGATGAATTATCATCGGTTGAAGTCCTTAAAAAGAATGAAATTGCAGACAATAAATCGCAAACTTCCGGCGAGAAACAACAAATTTTTATTGATTCTTCGCGTTTTACCTTAGTGCCTAACTTTGTTTTTTTAGCTGCACAAGCAACACATTATTTTTCAATTAATTTTGGCAATTTGCGTGCGAATGAAAGAATTTACTTTACGCTAAACAGTGCATTCGAAATAGTAACAGTTTTCAGTATTGAAAAACAAATAGATCAATTTAGGTCTACTCTGACGCATTCTAATACTATCGACCATTTTGCGCAAGTCGTCTTAAAATACCTAAAAATTCATGTTGCATCTGGTCAACCATTTCTCGTAATTACACCACAAAATATTTATTTTTCATTAAAAGAAGAATCCAAGTTAAACCAACTTAGCGTTGGAACTTATGACAATGAAGATGACGTTATTTACTTTTTATTGGCCCAGCTTAATAGTTTAGGATTGCCATCGATAAGTAGTATAAATTGCTGTCAATTAAATGAGGTTAAACATTTTATTATAAAAGATTTTACCGTCAAATCTCAGCGTATAAATCAATTTAAAGACCTAAACTTTATGCATGTGTCACCTCAGCATTTATTTTCTGTGCTATGAGAGTAATAAGGGGAAGTTTAAAAGGTAAACGAATTTCAGTACCGAGCAATTTTCCTTCTAGACCTACGACAGATTTTGCAAAAGAAGGATTATTTAATATCCTTGAGAATTTGATTGATTTTGAGGGGCAGCATGTCTTGGACTTGTGTACAGGAACAGGAAATATTGCGTTTGAATTCCACTCGAGAGGTGCAAAATATGTAATGGCCGTGGATAGCCATCCAGTGTGTTTTAATTTTATTAGAAAATCAATCCAACAATTGGCATTGGGTTCTAGTATGGAAGCTTACAAAGCAGATTGCATTATATTCTGCCGAAATTCTACCAAGAAATTCGATTTGGTTTTTGCTGATCCTCCCTTCCACTTAAAAATACACGGAGAATTGGTGAGAGAGATTTTCGATGGAAAGGTACTTAATACAAGTGGTAAGGTAATTATTGAACATGGGCCTCAAACGGATTTATCAAACATAAATGAATTTAGTTTTTCTCGAAAATTTGGCAACGTTAATTTTAGTTTTTTTAATTTCGACTCATGAAGAGAATAGGTTTATTTCCGGGAAGTTTTGATCCATTTACAAAAGGGCATGAGGCAGTTGTTAGAAAATCACTTGAATTATTCGATGAATTAATTATTGGTATTGGAATAAATACAAGAAAACAGTACTTATTTACATTAGAAAATAGAAAAAATCATATCAAGCATTTATTTTCAGATGAATCGCGAATTTCAATTGAAGTATATCAAGAATTAACAGTGACTTTTTGTCAAAAAATTGGAGCTTCGCACATTGTTAGGGGATTAAGAGATTCAAAAGATTTCCAATATGAAAAGTCTATTGCACACATGAATTTTCAATTGGCAAATATTGAAACAGTATTTTTGCTAACAAATCAAGAGTACAGTGCTGTTAATTCATCCATCATCAGAGAAATGCATTTGAATGGAGCAGACATTTCAACTTTTGTAACCTCTCCCAACCTACTCGTTTAATATGGCATTATTTATGTCTGCGCTTTAATATGAAGAAAATCCTTGCACTAATTGTATTTATTCATGCCCTTTCACTTTTTTCCCAAGTGACCATTAAAGGGATTTCTAGACGGCCATTTAATAAATTTGAACTCGGAATAAAAGCAGATTATCTTTCAAATGAGGAGTCAATACTCATAGAGACTATTTCTGATAGTATTGGTCGATTCAACTTTTATTTAGATCTTGAGCATGTTGACAAGCTATTCATCAAACAAGGTGATTTTATCGGTTTTTTATATGCACAACCTAAAGCAACTTATTTCATTGAATTTTCTGAGAGAGGGTTTTCAAATTTCTCATCTGGTAATGAGGTAGAGTTAACTTTTATTCAATTAGATTCACTCGACATTAACTACAAAATTTTAACGTTTGAGAATTGGTTAGATAAATCATTAAACATCTTATATCCACTAAAAGAAAAAAATACGGGGGAATTTTTAAAAGAAATTAAAAAATTTAGAAGTGCAGTTAACGAGATCTATCAACAAGAAAAAAATCCTTTTTTCGCAGATTTTGTAAAATACTCTTTAGGTATCCATATTGAGGAACTTCAAGAGTTTGCTGCTCCAAATGAAGTTGATAAATATCGATTTTATCTTGAAGGAACCCCGGTTAAGTGGAGACACGATAAATATTTCGAGTTTATCACCAACTATTATGATAAATACTTTTATGAGCAAACACAAGAAAAAAGGCAAGAGCTTATGCATCACTTGGATCAAGGAAATGCTAAATATATGCTTTCAATTCTTGAAAAAGATTCATTAATAGGTTCGCGACCATTGGCTGAAATTGTTTCACTGTTACTGGTGAAGGACCTGTATTTTGATCAAGTTATTACCAAAGTAACTTTGCTCAATTTTTTAAAAGATTTTAGCCAAACAACAAAAATCCTTGAATCCAAAAATGCCGCGACTCGTTTTATAAATCAGTTTAATACTTTGGATGCTGGGGATAAATTACCAAGTTATCAGTTTGGTAAGTTAAATATAGACCAATTTGCATCAAAACCGATTTACATTCAATTTTTTAACCCTTCGAATAAAAAGTGTATTGCTGAATTAGCAGCCATGAAAAAATTACATAAAACCTATGGTAACTATATACAATTTTTAACTATTTACAAGACACAAGAATACTATAGTAAAGCGGATAAGACCTATTTAGAACAAATACAATGGCAAAAAACTGAAATTTCAGTTGAACACCCCATTTGGAAGGATTTAGATGTTTTTGGTTTTCCTTATTATGTTTATGTACTACCGAATTTGATTATTGGGCATTTGAATGCCTTGAGTCCATCACCAAATGGGAAATATGAAACCATAGAAAAAACCCTTTTTGAACATAAACGGATGATGGAGGGTGAAGAATAGAGGGATTAGATCATTCAATTTTCACTGATAGGCCTTCATTCATTAATTGATTGCACATTCCTTCTAGTTCTTCAAACGATCCATTTCGAACTTTGCATTTTCCATTAACATGAACTACCCAAGTGCATTGCTCGGCTTCCATCAGTTCATGCTTACAAATTCTTATCAAGCAATCAATTACGTGGTCAAATGTGTTTATTTCGTCGTTATACAGTACGAGATTAAACTGTTCTATGAGCTCCTCTAATGCAATTTCCTTTGATAGAGTTTCCGTTTCTTGCGAAAATATTATCATTCCTCTTCGAATTGTTCTTTAACTAAAATAAGTTGTTCTTTTTCTATTTGGTTAAGAGCATAAACAATCATTTTATTTTGCTTAACCTCATACATATACGCACTGCGTATCATATGGTTTAAAATTTCCCCAGAATTTTCGCTAGTCAGGTTGAAAATAATTTTTCCCAGGTACTTCTGATCAAATTCTTTCAATTGAAATTTCGTCAAGGTCGCTAAAACGCTTGGAGTGGAAAATGGACTCTCAAAAATAGGCGTAAATGAAAATTCTAAAAATGAGTCATAACCACACGGAATCGAGGCATCCCAAGCATTCCATACTTCCATTTCTTTGGTTGACTTGGTGTAATAATATTTCTTAGAATTTACGGGTGTATCAAGTTGACTAAAATCAATATTTGCAATTAAAGCTGACATTGAACCATTTACTGTTTTTTCAGTTAACAGGTTTTCATCCGTATTTTTGTACTTTACTATTTCAGGACTCCGTTCAATTAGTTGCTGTGCTTCGGCAAATGAAATTCGTTTACCCTTGTAATATGCAACAACAAACGCATCATTAATTCCATTTTTATTAACTTCTGATTTTCTATTCTTTGCATCTATCAAATTTTCAAACCTTCCCGATGAATAACGCAATTGCCCATTATCTGCCTTATGTATAAACAATTCACTTATGCCTTTTAGACGAATAGGATTTAAGGATTTATTGAAAACTCCAACCTGCACGGTGAAATACAAATGATCCGTGACACCAGCGATTTCCACACCAAATTCATCAACACTTGACTTACTAGACATTATTTTAGAGCCAACGTTTGCAACCTGATTATCTTGCATAAATATCTCTTGTAATTTGATAGTCAGCTCATTTTCTGAAATACTTGTGCATTTCTTATTCAGCTCGTATGCTTGACCCTGTTCAAAAGGAATTCTTTTTCCATCGCAATAAGCAACAATAAATGCATCCGAATAACCCAAAGATCTAATTTCATTTCTTGCGTTTATTGCGGATTGAGAATTATTGAAAAATCCAGCCATATAACAAGTCAAGCCATTTCCAATTAACTCACCATTCACGGGAGTAAATTCTCTAAACAAATTTGGTGGAACAGTTTTTCGAAAGGCTCCCACTTGAACGCGAAAAACAAGACCACTTAATTTTCTCTCTCCTATTGGTAAAGCAACGTCGTAAGTCATATTTTCTTTTTTTACAAAATCAAAATTTCTAAGTTCTTCAGTTTTTGGATTAGAGGAAGTTTCGATAGGCATAATTTTTTGTGCCACCAGCGCTTCGAATTTTGATTGATTTTCAAAGGTCAGTAACCGTTCATTAATGGTTGCTATATTCTTTTTATTCTCAAGCAACTGATTCTGAAGCCAGGTTATTGAATCTTTAAGAATACTTTTTTCCTCAATCGAAAGCTGGGAACCTGTAACTAAACGATGTGCTAATTTACCAAGTTCTTGCTGAATAGTATTGGTGGTATTTACCGAACGTGAATATTCAATTCGCTCGTTTACGTATGACGAATAAGCGGGAGTTTTTGAAAAAACTTCAATTTCATCTTTATTGACGTTAACACTTGGCAACTTTAATTCAATAGATCCTGTACCTTGTTTTAATTGTGTTTTAAATTCCGATAATCGCTTCTCTTCAAACTTTTTTTCTTGCTCCAATAATCGCCTTATTTCTGAGTTTTTCTGTTGTTGAATTTCATTCTGAAGTTGTGAAATTTTATTCGTTACGATTGCGATATCCTCATTGATTTGGGAGGTACTTTTATCACCCAATGCTTTCGAAACCATGAGAGAAGTCTCCTCTGATTGTTGAGTATCAGTTGCTCTTCGCTGCATCCTTTCAAGGGTTATTTGTTCACTCGCACTTATTGGTTCCGATTTTAGTTCAGCTGATTTTACAATTGCTTCAATTTGGCTCAATTGAGTTGAGGTAAAGGCACTTGTTTTATTGTTTTCATTTTCTTTAGAACCATTTAAATTATTTTTCCCTTGCTGACTTGCCAAATTTTGTTCTGAGGTGTTCAAGGTTTCATTTGTCTCCTGCCCTTTGTTCGTTTCTGTTGTGGTCTCATTGGTACTATTTTGTTGCTGACTCGCCAAATTTTGTTCTGAGGTGTTCAAGGTTTCATTAGTCTCCTGCCCTGTATTTGTCTCTGTTGCGGTCTCATTGGTACTATTTTGTTGCTGACTCGCCAAATTTTGTTCTGAGGTGCTCAAGGTTTCATTAGTCTCCTGCCCTGTATTCGTCTCTGTTGCGGTCTCATTGGTACTATTTTGTTGCTGACTCGCCAAATTTTGTTCTGAGGTGTTCAAGGTTTCATTAGTCTCCTGCCCTATATTCGTTTCTGTTGTGGTCTCATTGGTACTATTTTGTTGTTGACTCGCCAAATTTTGTTCTGAGGTGTTCAAGGTTTCATTAGTCTCCTGCCCTGTATTCGTATCTGTTGCGGTCTCATTGGTACTATTTTGTTGCTGACTCGCCAAATTTTGTTCTGAGGTGTTCAAGGTTTCATTAGTCTCCTGCCCTGTATTCGTTTCTGTTGTGGTCTCATTGGTACTATTTTGTTGTTGACTCGCCAAATTTTGTTCTGAAGTATTCAAGGTTTTATTAGTCTCCTGAATTGTATTCGCTTGTGAAAGTTGCTTTTGATTTGATATACTGTCTAGCGATTCAGTTAATCGATTTATTCTATTCTCAGCCAATTGAATCAGTTCCTTCACTTCGTCATTTTCATTGGCAGAAATTGCATTTAATTCTTTAAGAAAAATATCTTCTAGTTTCTTTTCTTGTTTTATTTTTTCTTCAGGATCTTTAATCAACGACAGATTTAATTTATTGTTTTCATAGTTTTCTTTAGCGAGTTGAAGTGAGGCCGTTAAAGAATTAACGCTTCCTCCTTGCGTTACTTCAATTAATTGTTCAATTAATTTTTCTTTCGTTTCAAAATTATTATTCAGCTCGGTAATCAAGCCAATATTTTTAATTTTTAAAGACTCTTCCGAAACATAATCAATCAAATCTCTATTATTTCGATAAGCATTAGTTTCGGTACTCAATAGTTTATTTTCGAAACTTAAAGCTCCCTTCAATTCATCGGCAATCGCCAACTGTTTTTTTATATTAGATAATTCCGCTTGTTTTATCTCTTGCTTTTTCTTAGGAAGCGTTTTTATTTCTGATTCGATGATTGAAATTTTCCTTTTAAGACTATCGATTTGCTTTTCAAAAACAAGTAATTCATTTTGATTCTTTATTAATTTTTCTTCAGCTTCCTTAAGAAGCTCTGATACGATGCTATTTGGCGTAGCAACCTTTATATTGAATGTTTTTTGTATTTGGCTTAGCTTTGATTCAACAAAAATTTCTACTTCTTCCTGGGACTTGGTATGAATTATTTCATTCAATTCTTCATTCAACAAGGTTATGTCATCAAGATTCGGACGAATTTCATTCAACTCATTCAGTCTCTGAATTTGATCATTTAATACAAGATTTTCTTCTAATAATTCCTGAAGTTGATTTTTCTTCTGATTTAATTGTTGATCAAAATTTTGCTCTTCCGAAGGTATTTGTTCTTTCCGCTCTGCAATTTCTACTTTTAAAGATGCTATTATTTCATTATTTAACTTAAGTTTTTCATTTGCTTGGATTCGGAAACGTTCATTATTCTCCATATCTATTTCCTTCGCCAACAGAGAATCCAACAATTTATCTACGGCCATTTTCTTATTCGGTTCTCTTATGTTAAGCTTTGAAAAAACATCTACAGCTGATACCTCTTCGATTAAATTACGATTGCCTAAACTTTTTTCGTTTATTGATAATTTGGAAATTTCTTGTAGTTTTAGTGGGTCTAATTCTTCGAATTGGTCCAAATACTTAACGCGCGTACTGATTTCTAGTTGCTCAATCGAATTTTCAATAAAATAACGAAACGTGTGTTCAATTCTTTCTCTCTCTCCAACCTTGGGGATATCCACTAATTTCATAAAATTTCGAACTTCCCCGTAAACTGAATATTCCACCATATACTCGTAAGTTCCATTTACAGGAAAATACAAGGCAATCCTACCAGAGATATCTGAAACGAATGGACCAAAAGACTCGTTACTCTCAGTATTACGTAAATAAATTTTTACGGTATGTTGCTTTTGATCTACTTCATCCACCCATTGACCAATCGCAGATATGATATCATCATCATGTTGTTTCAAAGATACATATAAGACTTCTGCATTCAATAATTCCCCTGATCTATGCGTTGTGAAATACGCACAATTTTTATTGAAGTCAGGGACAAATAAATAATCGTCACTCGGTGAATTGTATGGAAACCCGATATTGACTACATCCCCTACGGTATTTGTCTTCCAATCATAGTTAACTTTAAAAATATCGTATCCACCCATTGAATTATGCCCTTTAGAGGCGAAATATAACGTTTGAGTAGAATCATCATAAAACGGATAATTATCATCATTTAAGGTGTTTACCTTAGGAATTCTTATTATTTCAGCCCAGTCACCATCAGTATTTTTGATTTGAATAAAGATATCTAAACCATTCTCTTTTTTATCGCTATAAGATGCAAAAACTCGGTATTTCATTCCTCTTTTGAATAAATATTTTGGTTTAAATGAGGAGGTGCTATTTTGTTTATCAAAAATTTCTCCCTTATCAGGAGAATAAAAACTATAAGGTTGGGTTAATTGATAGAATTTTTCGTGGTTTCCTAGTTGTGTTAAATATTTTTCTTTGACCACGAGGCTAGACTTTAGTTTTATCTGTTCTTTTGCAGCTAAACAACTGTTAATTTCATTTGCAGCTAATTGGTTAAGTGTTTTGTCTTGCTTGCATCGTTCAAATAATGCGATAGCTTTATCAAATTCATATTCAAACTGATATATTTTTCCTCTGTAAAAGTTTGATTTGATAGGAAATCCTTGCTGTTGAAGGATAAAATCAAAATATTTTCGTGCGTTAAGTTTATTTTCAGTTTCATAAATACAAACCCCATATTTATAATTAAAGTCAATACTTTTTTGATCTGCGGCTAATAACTGCCGATATTTTGATTTGGCTTCTAGGAATTGTCCTTTCAGAAATTCACCATCAGCCTCTTTTTTTAAGGCATTAAAATTTTGAGAATAGACTATTTCTACTCCAAAAATTAGAATGCACAAAATGAAGTATCTTACTTTTCGGAACAACTGGCGATTTATACTAACTTATTAATATACAAATATTACGCCTTCTTTTTTAAAAGGTTCATTTTGTTCTCCTCACCTCTTATAAGCCTGCCGATATTCTTTCGATGAGCCGCAATCACAACAAAAGAAAGAATTATTGTGAAAATTATCATTATCCGTTGATCCTCTTTTAAAAAAAAGAAACTTATAAATGGTAAGGCAGTCGCCGCAGTTATTGCACCGAGAGATACAAATCGAAAAGAAATAAATACGACTAAAAATAAAACCAGACAAAGTAGGGCGCCGACAGGGTTTATACCGAATACAATACCTAAGGAAGTTGCAACACCTTTACCTCCTCTGAACCCGGCATAAATTGGGAAAACATGACCTAGAACTGCTGCAAAGCCACCACAAAGTTGTAGAATTAGTTCTTCATCCTTAAAACCTAAGTAAAAGTCTTTGAAGAAAAAAGGTAAAATTGCACAAAAAGCACCTTTCGAAATATCTATAATAAGTACAGTCCATCCGAGTCTTTTACCTAAAACTCTAAACGTATTAGTTGCTCCTGCATTTTGACTTCCGTGATCCCTCACATCAATCGAATGAAAGTATTTACCAAGCCAAACAGCTGTAGGTATAGATCCTATAAAGTAAGCCAATATAATTACTAAACCTAGTAGCATTTAATTACCTGTATTGAAAAACACTTTTAAATTTGGCGACTAAATTGGTTGCGTCCGATCCTTCTGCCAAATCAAATTTAAAGTTTTTTGCTTTACGTTTTTTAGGTTTAATTGCTAAAATTGTTTTTTTCAAGTCTGAATCATTGCTAACAAAGCTTAACGAAGACTCATTTTTATTATCCATCTGATGATTTAAATAGAAAAATTTTTCCTCATTCACTTCAAAGTTTAACCCGAAAAATTGGGTTTCATCCGAAGTATGCCGTTGAGCAAAGAACAATCGCGTATTTACTTCCCTGAGAACTGGAATGCCTGCAATACTCACAATTCCTAACGCTGCATTTTTTTCACTTATGAGTCCTCTCTCAGCTTTTCGGCCTCCAGAGGCACTTGTGATCAAACTTTCCAATTTAACTCCCGAAATAATCAATGTCTGCTCCAATTTTTCAGGCATTTTTCTCAATTTCTCTTCATCGTAGTCCTTAAATACCTTCTCATGTTCATCCCCAATCCAATAGGCTAAATTATTCTTTAAGGCATATTTTCCTGCTTTCAGATCCATTTCTTTTATGGTTTCTTCTGATTTAATTTTATTGGCAATGATTTCCATTACATCTTTTGGTAAGCTCATGTCAATTGCCAAATTCACGTAAGACGTAGTCTTTTTATCAGCTGGGTTAAACTCTAATTTTCCATATGCTTTAACAGAAGTTTCACCATAATTAATTCCGATATTGACAGGCCCTAATCCCGTGAGAATACATGTTCCCAAATGTAAACTGTAAAATGTTGAAAGCGTGTCTTTTTTCATTAATCTCTCTTTCGAGCCTATTTGAAATTCATTTGCAGCTTCGTTAAATTGAACATATCCACTTGCTGCCAATAATTCAATGTCGGCTTCTCGTTCCTTTCTAGATAGAAATCCTGAGTAAATTCTTAAACTATCGAGTTTTAATGAGTTTCTCCAAGCGAAACCGGAAAGAATTTGTTCATTTTTAGATGTCACTAATTGCGAGTTGACTGGAATTTGAATTTTCTTTGGATTTATCGTATCGCTGAAGCTAAACCATGACTTATCGTAGGCACAAGAATGATTAATTCTTGTTGATCCGTTTAGAAAAATTCCTGGGTTCGATGCATGAATAGCAATTTTTCCAACATAATCAAATTCCTTACTTAACTTAAACTTTTTATTCTCAAGTATCTCTCCTACTGCCACCGTTTCTTTTTTATCCTTGTTGTATCGGATAGTTTGTAAAGGAATAGTTGTCAGTACACTGTCGCGATCATAATAAGGGTATTGACATGTTCCTTCATAAGCTAATCTGGAAGAAATAGTCACATTGGCCTCTGTGAATTTATGGTATTTGGTAATAAAATTAGAAACAATAACTGCATTTTTAAGCGGATCCATTTTTGCTGCCTTACGAATTATTAGCAACATAGAGTCAGGGTAAATGCGTGCATCACCTACCTGAACAAATTCTACACGTCTACAATTGATGGATTGTGATTTCAAGTCGTAAGTCGCACTCAAAGATTTAAATTGTAACGAATCTTGCTCTGGTGACAAAGAAAAAAAGTTATTGGCAACCAAATCTGCATCACTTTCAAAATTTGTTTCTCCTGTACCATTTTTTTCAAAATCAATGGCTTCTCCATCCATCTGCCAAATAAATTTATCCATTTGACAGTAATAATTATTCGCTGGAAATTTTATTCGCTTACTTCCGCTTGAATTAAAAACCCCCGTTCTTTCTCTGAATGAAACATGACCTTTCACACCGTCAGATTGTATTGCCAAGGGGTTTTCTCCGAAACTAGTAAATCGATTTCTCAGTGAAAAATTAGCATTTTCGGAATCAATATCTTCATCACTAAATTTAAAATCATTTGCAATCAAGGATGCCTCTTTAAAATCAATTAAACCCGCACCACTTGCCCCTGATTTTTGTAAGATTAATGTTCCCGTTAACGTAATTTCTTTGTTAAACATGGAAATCAATTCTCCATTGTAACTAGACGCTTTTAACACACCTTGCTTAGGCTGATAACTAATTAATGCCGCCGGAGAATTTGCTTCCGGGAATTTATTTTCAACTACCTTTTGTTTATTGGTAAATTGTGCAATTCCTATAGTAGAATCCGGAAGAAATGTAAGCAATTTAGAAATTGCGGTAGCTTCTAAAAATTCAATGGTTCCCGATCCTTGCAAGCCATTTTGAGATAGCGCAATTTTATTCTTGTACTTTGTTTCTGTTCCGTAAAAAGGCAATCCTTCTTCAGGAGCTTTGGTGAAAAATCCAAGCGAATAATCGTTCATTACAATAAGCTTTTCTTTTAATTTAGGAAAAATGCCGCCAGAGTAAAGTTCACCATTAAAAGCCAAAGCTTTTTCCTTAAAATTATCAAGGCTATCTAATTCGAATGGATAGATTTCATAATAAAAACGTGTTGAATCGTATGCGCCATTCAAAATTGATTTATCGTTGTAATAAACCTTGCTTTGGAGTCTGGTTAATATTTTAGGGTATTCATCCATTTTGGCTTTTTTACCAGAACGAGATGAGGGCAAATCAATAAATAATTCTCCCGTAAGGTGACTAATCGATGACGGAGACGCGATTGGTTCATTTCCATCTTCGGTTTTCATTGGTTTAAAATTAAAATAAGCGTCTCGTGATGAGAGAATATTAACTTTAAAGCTTTCATAATCGAAAATGGCATTATGACAATAAACATCCATTTTTCCTGCTGTTAGCCATCCTGAAAAATACATATCTCGATTTTTCTTAATTGTCAATTTAGATGAGTCACAAAAACCAATGACATTTTGACTTTCAGAAAAAGTAACCTGATCCACTTCATTGATTTTCAACTCTAAATCGTCAATTTTTATTCTCGCAAATGCATCTAAAAGTTGACGTGTTTTATTTCGATCTTGGATTTTTTTCTTTTCAAGCTGCAACTCCGGATTGTTTTTAATGTCTTCGTCAGAAAAAGGATTTTTTATTGGCCTAAAATCGCTCATTATAGTTAAGTTATCATAATCCTTCTCTTCATTCTGTGCCTTTACATAATCAAGTAATTTTTGTTCGATTTTTACTTTTTTAGTTACTCCATTGTATTGAACAAAACCGTCCGACATCATATCCACCAACAATGGTTTTACTTGCTCTACAATTCTATTCATGGCCGAAGCGAGTTCTCCCTCGTTTAGTTCAAAGCGATTAGTTGACAATACTTTTTTGGCAATCAATTGAAATGGATGTTCAGCACTTGCCGGTTTGTATTTTGCATATAATCTACCGTCAAAATTATCCTTTGATTCAAATACAACATATTTTTGTTCTTGGGAAGTTCCTACGTCAAACGTGTAATAGGCAGAATTCGATTTGCTTTTCCATACCAAAACTGGGGCTTTTACATATAAATTAAAATAACTATCCCAAAACGGAATATTAATTCCACCTACATTACCCGCAGTAATTTTAAGTTCTTCAGATCCTAAATCATATGTCAAAAATCCTTTTTGTAGAGCCAATGAGTCGCCCGTTTTGTATAACAACTTAAGTGAACAGTCTTTTGAAATAATAGTTTTAGGTGTAATTTGATAGGCCAATGAAGAGACCTCGACTTGTATTTTATTGGAAACTTTAAATAACAGTTTAGCTGGCTTACCCTCAACACCTTTTCCAACAAATTCTTCGCCCTCTAGCGTAAAACTGCCATCATAATCAATATTTTTCCTAAGTTCAGGGATTTTTAAGCGTTTTTCAAAAGATACAAATTGAGGAACTTTTTCTCCCTCGGAAAGATCTAAGATAGTCTTATCGTTCAGTTTTCCTAAAATAGCTTGTTGAAAATACGGTGTAGTCAATGCAACAGTATCTACTTTGAATGATGTCTTATTAAAATCAGCTTTATATCCTTTTAATGTTGCGAAGGTTTGATCTTTCGCTATATTTACTTTTTCCCAAGTAATAACACCTCCTCGTCCATCCCAACGTTTAGAGGTAACATCAAAGATTCCGTCAGTTGCTTTAACATGAATTGAATCACCTTTCGTTCCACGTATTGGAACACGGCAGAATAAATCTCCGCCTTCACATTTTAATTGCAATTTTTTATCGCGAATCCATTGAAAATTTCCATTTTGATAATACCAACCATAATTTACGTCTTTAATTAAAGCTTTGAAGCGAAATAGATTTGAGGAAAAAAGCAAAAAATCAGTCAGTTGATCCGGTTGTTTCTCTAATATTTCAGCGTATATTTCGCCCCATAGTTGAATAAATTCAGCATCAAATTTATTTACATGTTGAAAAAGAAATGAAACCATATAATTGAAAATATCCGGATTTGCTGACACTCCTTTTTTTTCTAGGTTGTTACACCCGTCTACCATTTTGGAGAATTTCGAATCGGATAGTTGAGGTAACTTTAACAAGTCCTCGAGTTCCTTTTTGCAAAATTCACTTGCCTTGCTATCAAGCGGAAATTTGCTCCAATCTTTGTTAAATTTTTCTTTATCTTTTGTAAAGGATTGCGCAAGAATAATTGGCCCCAAGACCAAGAATAGTAAAAATATTATCGTTTTCATTGTTTTACAAATTGAAGCATTGACCACTCATCTTTTGTATGATGTGACACGATTTGAAACCCGTTATTTTTGGCATTTTCAATCAACTCAGTATCATCTGTTGAGAAGAATCCAGAAATCAACAGCCTCCCCCCTATTTTTGTATTTGTTGAATAGCTTGAAAAATGATCACACAAAACGTTTTTATTAATATTAGCTAAGATTAAATCGAATTGAATTTTAGGTATTTGCTCCTTGGAACCTTTTAACACCTCAATGCGCGAACAATTATTTCGATGTATATTTTCAATGGCATTTTCGACTGACCAATCTTCAATTTCAATAGCAATAATTGATCGAGCACCTAATTGCTCTGTCAAAATTGAAAGCACTCCGGTCCCTGCTCCCATATCTAACACGTTAAGATTTATTGGTGGAAATTTCAATAAATGTTCACAGATGAGGTAAGTAGTTTGATGATGTCCTGTACCAAAGGTCATTTTAGGTTCGATGACAATCGATAATCCTTTTTTTAAAATCGGTTTATGAAATGGGGCTATTATCTCTAACTGATCCTCAACAATAACAGGTTCAAATTGAGACTCCCAAACTGCATTCCAATTTTGCTCCTCAAGCATAAGAATATTGAAAGAAAAGTCAATTTGTTTTTCCCTTTTCTTGAAAAGGAATTGTAAATCTCTTTCAATAAATTTTGATTTAGGTATGTACGCTTTTAGACAACCATCTTGATCTTCCTGGAAACTTTCAAATCCTATTTCCGACAAATCGGAAACAAATATTTCGTTCCATGGCTCGCGCGGATTTACATCAATGCTCAATTCGAGATACTTCATGTGCTGCTTGAATTATTTGGAGAAATTTATCACTATCCAGAGAAGCTCCTCCAATTAGTCCACCATCTACATTTGGACAAGAAAATAACTCCTTTGCATTCTGTTCGTTACAACTTCCTCCGTAAAGAATACGAAGCGAATCGCCTAAATTAGGAAAGGAATCGATAAGGTATTTACGGATAAAATTATGTACCTCATTTACTTGATCAACACTTGCTGTTAGCCCTGTACCTATTGCCCAGATGGGTTCATAGGCAATTGTAATAAATTCAACCTCTTGTTCTTTTAGCTTACCAAGAGACTCTTCTAATTGACGCTGCAAATAAGATAAATGATCACCAGATTCTCTAATATTTATGCTTTCGCCTATACAAAGTATGATATTAAATCCCTTTTCTACTGCTGCCTTTAGTTTATTTAAAATCAACGCTGGCGTCTCAGAAAAATATGTTCTTCGCTCACTATGACCAATCAGTACATAAGAGCAATTTATAGATTTAAGTTGATCTAAACTAACTTCACCCGTGTATGCTCCATGCTCCTTGAAATAAAAATTTTGAGCCCCGATGTGAATGCGATTCGCACCATGATCAATCATTTTCTGCATAAAAATTGAGGATGGAAGAATGATTATGTCAAGCATTGAGCTTTCCGGTAAATCATTTTTTGATATGCTATTTAGAAAAGTGAGCGCATCGAATTGGAGAAGATTCATTTTCCAATTTGCCGCTACCATTTTTTTTCTCATACCCTAAATTAAGGATAATTGAAAAAGTGAAAGGCTGTAATCTTTTCAAGTTTTCAACAAGCTACTGCTTGAGCTTTTCTTCAATAAATTTCAAATCGTTTATCAACTTGTCCCTTGAAAAGGCATCATCACCTGATCCTTGATAGAATTTAATTATATTTCCATTCCACATCAGAACTACACCTGGAACATCATTAGATATACCGAAAACTTTCATAAACTGCCTAATTTCAAATACTTGGTGATTAAATTCTCTTCCAATAATTTTGAAGAAATTAGGAACTTCCTCCGGTTCTTCTTGAAATGCAATATGTACTTTAGGTTTCACATTGGACTTTGCTAATACTGAAACGATATCCTTACCTGCCCCTTGGCAATGATCACAAGTCGGTGAAAAGAAACACAATAGTTTTAAACCTTTATCAATATTTGGAATAGCCGCAGCAAATTGGGAAGTGACTGGTTTGGGTTGGTAAACCTTTTTTACCACTACTGACGTATCTTTACCATTAATAATCGTATCTTTTTTAACTTGATGTATCATTTGTGCTTCATCTTCGTTATCCACAACAATAACTTGAGAACTTACTAATTCTTTTTTGCAACTCTCCATTGGTGTCAAGCCAAACATAAATAATGAGGAAAATGCAAATATACTGGTCAAAATCCAAATATTATTTGATCCCTTTTCTCGATCTTTTACTTGAAAATATAGATACACTAACAGCCCAATTGACGCAATATTTTTGAAAATCGATTGCATTGGTGTCATTGGGATTAACTCACCAAAACATCCACAATTCCCTGAGTTACCCCCGGTATTAATTATTTCAATTCCCAAATGAAGTGAGAAAACTGCCAACATCAATGTTGCAACAGGAATAACTAATGAGCGCAAATAATGCGCTTGTAAAAGAGCAATACCAAGGGCAATTTCAGCTGCAATTATGTATCGAGAAAAAAATGGAGCAAAGCATTCGTCAAAGCCTAGGGGAAGCAGTTGTTTCATTTCAAAAGAAGTAATGGCCAAAACCGGCGAAGGATACAACTTCGCTGCAGCTGACAAAAAAAAGAATCCCGATAGAATAATTCGAACTACCCAAGGCATATATTTTTTAACATTTTCCATTCGTAAATTGATTTTATGTCTCAAAACTATTACAAAGAGACTAACGGTAAATTAAATTAACTTTATTTTAACTCTTTAAGGTGAATGAGTGCAAAAATTGCGTAATTCAGCATATCAAAGTAATTCCCTTCCACGCCTTCACTTGCCAATGTAACACCTTGATTATCTTCAATTTGTTTAATTCTTAATACCTTAGTTAAGATTAAATCGGTCAGTGAGCTTACACGCATATCTCTCCACGCTTCGCCATAGTCATGATTTTTATTTTGCATTAACTCAAATGCCTCCGTACGCACTTTATCGTACCAATTAATTGCATCTTTCGTCTCGAGTTCAGTTTTTCCCATTTCAACTGGTAGGCGTAATTGAATAATTGCCATTACGCAATAATTAACTATCGCCATAAATGCATCCTCGAAAGATTCATCCACCTTTTTTGCTCCTGTTTCTTGAATAGTACGAATACGTTGCGCTTTAATAAATAGTTGATCAGTCAGTGAACTTGGTCGCAAAATTCTCCAAGAAGTTCCATAATCCCAAGTTTTTTTCTCAAAAACTGATTTACATTGAAGAATTACATTCGTATATTCGAGCTCTGTATTATTCATCTGACACAAAGTTAAGTCATTTTATGCAATCTCGTTTGATACACATTAAAGGAAAGCTCTACACATTCAATGATCTATGGATTATGGCTATAATTAATTTGAGCCATGAATCATTTTTCGAGCATCACAAAAAACTAAGTGATCCCTCTCTTATTGGGCATGTTGAAAATTTAATATCGGATGGAGCTGATATAATTGACATCGGTGCACTTTCAACAAGACCAAATGCTGAATTATTGAGCGAAAAGGAGGAAATAAAGCGATTTTCTACCATCATTTCTTCGTTAAAAAAAGCTTTTCCTAGCACCTTGCTTTCAATAGATTCTTGCAATAACGAAACAATATCATTCGCTATTGACGAAGGAGCGGATATTATAAACGACATAAGTGGCGGCATGCTTTCGAATGATACCTTTAAAAAAATTGCAAGAAATAATTTAGCTTACATTCTAACGTACAATAGAGGTGGTAAGTATAATCGTAAAATAGAAAAATCGCATGAAAACATTGTAGGCGATTCTCTACTATTTTTTTCCGAAAAATTGGCTCAATTAGCAAATTTAAATGTTGTCGACATATTGATTGATCCTGGGTTCGGATTTAACAAATCTTTACAGGACAATTTTAAATTACTCAAACATGCATCTAATCTAAACATTCTACAGAGACCAACATTATTCGGATTATCTAGAAAATCGATGATCTATAATTCTCTAGAAACAACTCCTGAAAACGCTTTAAATGGAACATCCGTATTAAACACATTTGCATCATTAAACGGTGCAAATATTTTAAGAGTGCATGACGTTGCGGAAGCTACAGAATTAAAAAAGTTACTTTCATTGCTCAATTGAATTCGAAAATTGAAACTTTTTTCACTACTTTCGTACAACGTTTGTTAAAACCGCATTTAAGGTATGAAACTATTTTCTTTAATGGCCCTGTTGTGTACCACAAGTATTGTTTGGTCTCAAAGTGGTACTCCAACAGCGAATTTTGCTGTCTCAACGAATAACATTTGCATGGGCGAATGCATTGAAATAATCAATACTACAACTTCCAATGCCCAAAGTTGGTCTTGGGATTTTGGTGTTGGCGCTACTCCTTCGAGTTATCAAGGTCAAAATCCAGGCCCAGTTTGTTTTCCCAATCCAGGAACATATACCATCGTTTTAACAGCCACAAACACTTTTGGATCAAACTCTTCATCTCAAACAATAAACGTTACAGCAACACCTTCAGTAAATGGAACCGTTTCGGACACAACCGGAGGTGTTTTTGTGGAATTAACGGATACAACCATTTTTATGTATCAAGAAGCTTATTTGTGGGCTGAAGGAACTCCGGCAGGAGGAACAATGACATGGTTTCCAAGTGGCGTTGAATCAGATCAAATTTCCGTTAACAACGGAGATTCATTAACTGTGACTCCTTTTTATACAACCTTATATGTAGTTAGCTACAGTGTTAATGGCTGTTTTGCCTACGACACAGTGTTGGTTAATGTTAGATTCAACGATTCAATAAAAGTAGCTGTACCCAATTCTTTTTCACCAAACGGTGACGGAATTAATGATTACTTGAGAATTTTAACAAACGTTGACGAGGACAATAATTTCACAAACGGTTTTAAAGAAGGTGGAGCAGTTGCCGAAATCGACTTTAAGGTTTATAATAGCTATGGAATTTTAGTATTCAGAACTACAGATCCACATGAAGGTTGGGACGGAACATACAAAGGAAAAAAGGAAAATCCTGCTACCTTTATATATGTGGTAGATTATAAATTGATAAACGGGATTTCACAATCCTTAAAAGGCAATGTCACCCTTTACAGATAAGAAAATGAAGAAACTTTATTACCTAATTGTTGCATTGTTAATTTCTAACGGACTTACTGCACAACAAGATATTCAGTCAAGTAATTGGTACCAATCGAATACCCTATTAAATCCAGCAGCTGTGGCTACAGAAGACCCCGATTTTGGTTTTTACACTAATTGCAGATTTCAATATTTTACGATAGGTGGACAGCCAATGCGTACAAATACGTTCGCCGGGGAAGTTAAAATTCCCGATCAACAAGGAAAAAACAACCACTTCGGTGTTGGACTTAACGCCTACAATCATCAAACAGGCGATGGTAGACTAATGACGACAAACATTTCTATTCCTGTAAACTATACCATGCAGGTTGACAAGTACAATAAAGTATCAGTAGGGTTATCACCTGGTTTTTTCATGCAAGGTTTTTCTACAGAAAATCAAACGTGGGAATCTCAATGGACAGGATTCGGTTTTGGATCAGATCCCTCAGCGTCAGGAGAAAACTTAAATAATAACTATACTGCACTAGATATTGCGGCAGGTTTGTATTATCAATTAGAAGTGGATGGATCTTATTTTACAGGAGGATTTTCTGCTAAACACGTTACGCGTCCTAAAATCGACTTTTCATTTGGAGGCGACAGATTATATCCTCTTTATACGTTGCATTTTGGTGGAGATATTGAAACTATCCGAGATAATTTGAGGGTTTCGCCCAATATTATTTATTATCAAAGTGGTCCAAATAAAAGTTTAGTATTTGGAGCCAGTGTCGACAATTTACTTGATGAGGGAGCTCGTTATACAAATCTTAGAAAAAGCAAAAGTCTAAGCTATGGTGTTTATTACCGATGGAATGATGCTATTGTAGCAACTTTTGGGATGAATATTGCTGGATACAGATTTGGATTGTCGTTTGACGCAACAGTTTCAAACTTGAGTGATGCAAATAACAGCATTGGCGCTCTCGAAGTCTATTTCAAATCACAGTTTTATTCGAAAACGAAAAAGAGAAGCAAAATAAAAAACTTGAAATAATTAGTCCCACCATTCTTGATTAAGTCCTCCCGTATGAACGAAGAGGACTTTTTTGTTCGTATTCCTTTTATTTTCAGGAATGGTAACAAATTTTGAATAGGCATAAAGTGCTCTGAGGGTGTATAAAGGATCCAATTTAAAATGTACTTGTTCATTTATGGATTCAGCAAATTGAACCAAGGCAGGGGTATATTTTGCATATCTTCCCATTTCTTTGTACTGAAGTACAATTAATTCTTTTGTAAAATTAATTTCAGGCATCAATGCCTCCATTTCTTTTTTACTATTGAAATTATTCAATGCCGGCACAACGATTAACGATGAACTTTCATGCATTTGCTGATAGATTCCAAGACTAGTCGTTGTGGTACCTTGTGCAACAACATATTCATCAAAATAACTAGTTTCTTGAATTATTTCAGCCGCCCCTCGAATTCCAAAGGTATTTGCTCCTCCTTCAGGAATAAACCAGCATTTTTCCTCGTCTAAAAAGTGAACCCCAGATTGCATCTTTTTTACTTTAAACTCCTCTCGAGGTAAAAATATTAATCGAACTCCTTGATCGTAGCAATATGATAATATTTTATTAGATACATGGGACAATTCATCACCTCGTACATATATTGTAAGGGGAATTTTGAATTCAGAGCACAAATAAGCTGTAGCTAAGATATGATTTGAAAATGCACCACCGAAAGTTACTAAACGCTTACAATCTTGTAAACCTGCTTCCTGTACATTGTATTTTAATTTGCGTAGTTTATTTCCTGAAACAATTTGATGTATAAGATCTTCTCTTTTAACGAACAATTCTAAGTTAAGGTTGTTATACGTAATATTGAAAGATTCAATAATCGATTTATTCAAATTCTCTGATACCCAATTATTATATGCCTGAAGATTTATCATCATTTTCGAAAAGAGGCAACCTAGCCAGTGAAGACTATTATATCGGGGAAGAGGGTTATATTATTTTCACTGAAAAATATCACCTGAAGAGGGGTTATTGTTGTAAAAGTGGTTGTAAACATTGTCCATATGGTTATGACAAAAATACCAATTCATTCAAAGAACCTAATCAGTAGATTCCTTTTTCCGGATACTTCCCCTTGAAAGTTCCTAATATGTTTTTTATGCCTTGAATGTCTTCATCAATGTTTCCGCTGGGAATAAACTCGCCATAAAAACCACCAATCTTTCTTTCATAGTCCATGTAGCAAATATAAATGGGTACATTCGCTTTTTGGGCAATATAATAAAAACCCTTTTTCCAGTGTGGGTTGTAAGAACGTGTTCCTTCCGGTGTAAAGACCAAATATAATTCATCTTCCTCTTTAAAAAATTGAACAGCAGTATCCGTTATATTTCCTCGTTGTTTTCTGTCAACTGGAACTCCGCCCATAGCCTTCAATAAATATCCGAATGGAAAGAAAAATGCTTCTTTTTTAATTAAAAATTTTCCCTTTACCCCGTAATAGACAAATGCCAATTTTCCAATTACAAAATCCCAATTTGATGTATGAGGCCCAACAACGATTACACATTTTTTTACATCCTGGGGATAATTCTTCGCAATTTTCCAACCGCTAACCCAGAAAAGGAATTGTGCTATTTTTTTCATAAGGTAAAGGTAGAATAGAAGAATCAATTAACTTTACTTTCGATGAATAAAGTAAGGGAATTTTCTGCCGTTGTAGTTATAACTCTGTTTATTGCCTTTTTATTTTTTCTTCAATTTCCCTACTTCGATGCGCAAAAAGATAAAGAAATAAAGGTAAAACTGCCCAAATCTACTATTTATTATATCCGATTTGATGCGGTACAGTTCCTAAAGGAATTGTCTCTTGTTGCACTCTTTGACTCGAAGGATCAAGATTTTTTTGTTCGACTGAAAGAAAAAATTGATTCGCAAAAAGACGAAGAAAGATCTCCTTGGATGAATATGGGAGTTGATAATTTTCAGCCAATAGAACTTATCGTTTGTAACATTGAAAAAAAGACTCATGTTTTTTTACGATTCAAAGTCTTTGATGAGGAAGCATTTAAAAAATTTGGCAAAGAAAATAACAAGAATGTAGTTATTTTAACTGAATATGGTTACCTAGCGGTTACAAATAGTGCGAAAGAAAAATGGATAGAATCATTGGTTGAAGAGTTTGAATTTAGGGAAACGAATGAAATTAACGGTGAATTAAGTATTCACGAGTTTGATGCAGGTGTTCATCTTTCTACCTACGAAATCAATCATGAGGAGAATTTGGTTAATATTCTCTCTAAACAAAAAAACACTCCGTTTAGCACGTGCATCATTCCTGACAATAAAGGCGTTGAGTTGTGTTGGTCTCCCAGTAAACCAGAAAAAGAAATATTGAGCACGTTAAACCCATCGCTTGTCAATTTTTATTCTTCCATTGATTATTTGAGTGCAAGTTACGAAGGATTTACATTCATTGACAATTTCAGATTTCCTGGCATTCCCAAGGGAACATTAATTATTTCTTTCAATCAAGCGCAAGAGATGACCAAAGTACTCAATTATGTTAAGGAATTATTCAATTTCAAAGATGTTAATTTGGAATCCAACAAAATCATATTTTCGGAAGATATTTCAATGTATTGTCATAAAATGTCTCCTAAAACTTACGCGCTATCTTTTAATTCTTCAATGCCAAAAATCAAAGAAATTCAGTTGCCAAACAAATATTTTGGAGGAAATATAACATGCCTTTTCTCTTTTGAAAACCCTGGGTATTATCAGTACATCATTGAGGCAATTCCGGGTCTTAACTTAGCAAAAGGTATTTGTTCAGATACTAAATCCATTTCATTCAATTTGAAGAATGACAACAAAGGTAATTGCATGATAAAAATTGATAAACCCTCAGGGTTTTATTCAGGTATACTAAAACTTGTCGGAATTTTTATTTAAAAAAGAGCCGTGCAACTTGTAGCGGATAGTTGCACGGCTCTTTCGTAGTTGTAGGTTACAACTACCTAGTAAATAGTAACTCCCTAAATTTTGGTAATGGCCACAACTCGTCTTCCACAAGTAATTCAAGCTTATCGGCATGATACCTAATTTCATCAAAGTATGATTTAACGTTGTCGCAATACGCCATTGCTTTTTCTTCAGCATGGTCAATTTTATTTGCCACTTTACGTTGCTCCAACATTTTTTCTGCGGCTGTTCTCATTTTGTTCATATGCAACGAAATGCGCTCAATAATTTCTATTTGTGCTTTAGCAGCGGCTCTCCCATTTTTATCTCCTAAAATCTGAATTAAACCTTGTACGTTTTGGATCAATTTATTTTGGTATTCTACAGCGGCTGGGGTAAAATAATTTTGGGTAATATCACCCATTAATCTAGATTCAATTTGAATTTTCAAAACGTAATTCTCGAATTCTATTTCTCTTCTTGCCTCTAATTCTCTAGGCGAAAGAACATTCATTTCGGCAAATAATTTCTCAACCTTTTTTTCATGCCATACTTTCAATGCTCGGGGCGTATCTTTTAAATTTGACAAGCCTCTTTTCTCTGCTTCTTTTACCCATTCATCACCATAACCATTTCCTTCAAACCTAATTTTCTTGGATTCTTTAATCATCACTTGAAGCTCTTTTAAAATGGCTTCGTCTTTAGACTCTCCTTTTTCAATACGCTTGTCTACCGATTTTTTAAACTCCTTAAGTTGCTTAGCCATAATTGTATTCAAAACGATCATTGCGGAGCCACAATTTGCGGAAGAACCTACCGCTCTAAATTCAAATTTGTTACCTGTAAATGCAAACGGAGAAGTTCTGTTTCGATCGGTATTATCCAACATGATTTGTGGAATTTTTCCAATGTTCAATTTCAACTCTGTTTTATCTTGAGGTGTCATTTTACCTGCTTTGATATTTTTCTCAAGATCATCCAGTACTGCTGATAATTGTGTGCCTATAAATGCAGAAATAATTGCCGGTGGAGCTTCATTTGCACCCAAACGATGATCATTTCCGGCAGAAGCGATACAAGCCCTTAATAAGTCTGCATTGTCATGAATAGCCTTAATGGTGTTAACAAAAAATGTCAAGAATTGCAGATTTGATTTTGGATTTTTTCCAGGTGCCAATAAATTAACCCCTGTATTTGTACTCAATGACCAATTATTATGTTTACCTGAACCATTAACGCCTGCAAAAGGTTTTTCATGCAACAATACGCGGAAATTATGCTTTCGTGCTATTTTTTCCATTAGATCCATAAGCAACAAGTTATGGTCGTTCGCTAGGTTACACTCCTCAAAAATAGGTGCGCACTCAAATTGATTAGGTGCAACTTCATTGTGTCTTGTAGTCACAGGAATACCTAATAGTATTGCTTCTGTTTCAAATTCACGCATGAATGCATTGACTCGCTCAGGAATTGATCCAAAATAATGATCTTCCAACTGTTGACCTTTAGCTGGAGCATGTCCAAAAAGTGCTCTGCCTGTCAGCATGAGATCTGGACGGGCATTGAATAATGCAGAATCAATTAAAAAGTATTCTTGTTCCCAGCCCAAAGTTGCAATTACCTTATCGACATTTTTATCGAAATATTGACACACCTCAACAGCCGCTTGATCAACAGCGTGTAGTGCTTTTAATAAAGGCATTTTATAATCCAGAGATTCTCCTGTGTATGAAATAAATATAGTAGGAATACAAAGTGTTTTACCGATAATAAAAGCAGGTGATGATGGATCCCAAGCGGTATATCCTCTTGCTTCAAATGTATTACGAATTCCTCCGTTGGGAAAAGATGATGCATCTGGTTCTTGCTGAACAAGCATTTCACCATCAAAACGCTCGATCGCCCTTCCTGGACCAACTGGTTTGAAAAATGCATCATGTTTTTCGGCGGTGGCACCGGTTAACGGTTGAAACCAATGTGTGTAGTGAGTGGCTCCCTTCGAAATGGACCAATCCTTCATTGCTGAAGCGACTTGATCTGCAATTTTTCGTTCCAATCGCGTACCGTTGGTCATACAATCGATCATTAACTTGTAGGTCTCCGATGGTAAATACTCCCGCATTTGTTCGGCGTGAAAAACATTTTGTCCAAATAAATCAGACAATTTTCCATTGAAGTCAATGTGTTTAGGTTCGCGGTGTAGAACATCTTGATATGCCTCCAGTCTTTTTGTTGCCATTTTATATTTTTGACAAAACTAATACTTTTTATAGGGGTATTTCCATTTTTTTATACTTTTTTTTCAGACAAGACCCTATATTTTTTAACCCACTCTGTAAAATAACATATTATTTTTGTTCGAACGCTATAATTATTAATTTTATGTGATGGATAGTTTAGAAGGCTTATTGAGGAAATTAAACAATGACCTACCCGGTGAAATTGCGCACCTTGCCTTTTATCCTTACAGAAGAACTGATAGCTATAATAAGCACGAAGGAAAAACTTCGGCAATTGGCATTCATATTTTTCCAAACGCCAAGGATTTTTATTTTTATTTAATTAAGCGCCCGACATATAAAGGTTATCATTCAGGTCAAATTGCATTCCCAGGCGGAAAGCAAGATAGAAGTGACAAAAGTCTTGTATGGACCTCAAGAAGAGAGAGTTTTGAAGAGTTAGGAATATCAATGAATAAAGGAGAATTAATAAAAGAACTTACTTCGGTTTACATTCCTGTGTCAAATTTTATCGTTCATCCTTTTATTTTTTTACATGATGAAAAACCATTAATTAATAAAAATCACGAGGTTGAAGAAGTGTTTGAAATATCCATAAAAGCACTTATTGAAGAAAATAATACTTGTCTGACGGATGTTATTGCAGGTGAAATGAAACTGAAAAACATTCCTGCATTTAAATTCGATAAATGCACAGTTTGGGGAGCTACAGCATTGATTTTAAATGAGCTAAAAGAATTACTTAAATAAAACAAAAAGAGGAACAAACCGTAACTTGTTCCTCTTTCTGCTAAACCATGCTAAAACTATAAAACTCAAAAACTACAACTATGAAATGTAATTTTCTTGGCAAAATTAACTAAATATTTCACATTTACAAATATTATTTTAATAAAATGTGTTAAATTCTAATTGCTCTGGTCATTTCTCTTTTTCCAGGAGGCCCTGGTAATGTTTCAACAATACAACCTATAGATTTTAGGTCTCGTTTTAACTGACCTTTTGCACAATATGTGACAAAACTACCGTTACTTTTTAAATGTTTAATTACTTTATCAAGTAGGTCCTTATGCCACATTTCCTCCTGTGCTCTTGGGCCAAATGCATCATAATATATCAGGTCAAAAACCTCGTTAGATGACCAAGTTTGAATGTCACAATTATTCTTTTTTAATAAAAAATTTGATGTTATCCACGATTCTTTTTCCCAAGGTGCATCCACAATTCGATTGTATAACCCAGGAATTTTCATATTTAATTGCTTCTCGTAATTCAATGATTCATATAACTCATACGCTATGGGAAATGCCTCGATTCCCGTGTAATAAATTAATGCATCTAACGAATTTATTAATGTTAGCAAACAATTTAAGCCTGTCCCCCAACCTACTTCTAAAATTCGTAATTCTTTTTTTGAATCTAGCAAAGGAATCATGCCATTTTCAATAAATACATGCATGGCTTCTTGTATCGCTCCGTGATGGGAATGGTAATGCTCATTTAGTTCCGGAATAAAGAGTGTATGGGACCCATCGTTAGTTTCTTTCAATTCCAATTTCATCTCTTTCGCACAATTGTCAAACCATCTCTTACAGGCAACATGATGCATTCCACACGTTCGTCATTTTTAATAAATTCATTAAATTGACGTATCAAAATGGTATCTTTGTCTTGCTTATCGTCCTCAATTACTTTTCCAGACCACAACACATTATCTGCAATCAGATACCCTCCTTTTTTAACTTGATTAAATACCAATTTATAATAAACCAAGTAATTCTGTTTATCTGCATCTATAAAAACCAAGTCCCATTGCTCGTTAAGACCAGTAATAAGAGTCGAGGCATCTCCAATTCTATAATCAATTTGCTCAGAAAATTGAGAAGAACAAAAATAATTTCTGACCCTAGACTCTAATTCTTCATTAATATCCATTGTCACTATTTTTCCAGTCGGGGTTAATCCTTCAGCCAAACATAAAGCACTGTATCCCGTATACGTTCCAATCTCTAAAATTCTTTCTGGTCGGATCATTTTAGAAAGCATACTCAATAAACGACCTTGAAAGTGACCACTTAACATTCTTGGTTGTAATACTTCAATATGCGTATCTCGATTAATTTTATTCAATAAATCACTTGCTGGAGAAGTGTGGTCACACACGTATGCATCTAAGGCCTCATCGATGAATTGCATTATAAGTTGAATTTAGAATGTAAAGTTAGTTTATTCAAAGCACTTTTTAGAAAAAGCAAGAACTCAAACCTATTTAAGAATCATTAAATCATACGATTCTATTCAAAATTCCTAAATTCGCAATCTAAAGTTAACTTAATGACGGTTTCAGAAATACGCCAACAATTTTTCGATTTTTTTGAAAGTAAAGGTCATCAAATTGTACCATCGGCACCAATGGTTGTGAAGAATGATCCAACGTTGATGTTTACCAATGCGGGTATGAATCAATTTAAAGATTTCTTCTTAGGTTATCAAGTGCCTTCAAAAAGAAGAATTGCTAATTCACAAAAATGCTTGCGTGTCTCAGGTAAGCACAATGATTTGGAAGAAGTTGGTGTGGACACTTATCATCATACGATGTTTGAGATGTTGGGAAATTGGTCTTTTGGAGATTATTTTAAAGAGGATGCCATTGCTTGGGCTTGGGAACTGCTTACAACAGTTTATAAGATTGATAAAGATAGACTCTATGTAACTGTTTTTGAGGGTGATGAATCTGACGGAGTACCTAAAGATGAAGAGAGCATTACAATTTGGAGTAAATACATCGATGTTAGCAGAATCATACTTGCATCAAAAAAAGATAATTTTTGGGAAATGGGTGATACAGGCCCTTGTGGGCCATGTACCGAAATTCATGTGGATTTAAGAGATGAAAGCGAGCGTTCAAAAATTAATGGAAGAGAACTCGTAAATCAAGATCATCCTCAAGTGATTGAAATTTGGAATAATGTATTCATGCAATTCAATCGCAAAGCAGATGGTTCACTTGAGCCTTTACCAGAGACACATGTAGATACAGGAATGGGATTGGAGCGATTGGCGATGGCTTTACAAGGAAAGCAAAGTAATTACGATTCAGATTTGTTTCAGACGCTGATTCAACACATGGTTAAAGTTTCAGGAATTTCATACGGAAAATCAGAGGAAACGGATATCGCGTTGCGTGTTATTGCGGATCACGTTCGAACCATTGCTTTTTCGATTGCGGATGGTCAATTACCTGCAAATAATGGTGCCGGTTACGTAATCCGAAGGATATTAAGACGTGCCGTTCGTTATGGCTATCAAACATTGGGGTTGAAAGAGTCCTTTTTAAGTGAATTATCTATCGTTCTCACTGAATTGATGGGAAATCCTTATGTGGAATTGATTAAAGAAAAGGAATTGATCGCTAAAGTGATTCGTGAAGAAGAAAATAGTTTTTTCAGAACACTCGAACATGGAATAAAACGCATGGATGATTTGATTCAACAATCATTAGGGAAAAATCAATTGATTATTTCCGGAGAGGCAGTTTTTGAATTGTATGACACGTTTGGTTTTCCCGTAGATTTAACCTCTCTAATTGCTCGTGAAAACGGATTTCGGATCGATGAAGAAAGTTTCCAAAAAGAACTTCACATACAAAAGGAGCGATCACGGGCTGCAACTGCTGTTGAAACAGAGGATTGGATGCAAGTAAATCCAGATGTTACCACTGAATTTATTGGGTATGATTTTGATTCAGCTGAAGTTCAAATCATAAAATACCGTAAAGTTTCTCAAAAACAAAAAACGTTCTATCAGTTGGTCTTAAGTCAAACTCCCTTCTACCCTGAAGGTGGTGGACAAGTCGGCGATAAAGGAATTTTGAGAAATGAATCAGATACAATTTCAATTTTTGATACAAAAAAAGAGAACAACTTAATCATTCATTTAACAGAAAAGATACCTGCTAATCTGAGTGGTTCTTTTTCTGCTCAAATCGACTCAAAAAGAAGAGGGAAAACTTCACTAAATCACTCGGCTACGCATCTTTTGCACCATGCCCTGAGAACAGTTTTGGGAACACATGTTGAACAAAAAGGATCATTAGTAAATTCTGAGTATTTGCGGTTTGATTTCTCGCATTTTGCCAAAGTAACAGATGAAGAAATGGAGCAAATTGAAGCTCTTGTTGTTGAGGCAATTCATCAAAATATTATTTTAGATGAACGACGTGTAGTACCAATCGAAGAAGCCAAATCAATGGGAGCAATGGCTTTGTTTGGTGAAAAATACGGTGATCATGTACGTGTAATCAAATTTGGTGATTCAGTAGAATTATGCGGTGGAATTCACGTTTCAAATACGTCAAAAATCGGATTATTTAAAATTACTTCAGAATCTGCGGTTGCTGCAGGCGTAAGAAGAATTGAAGCGATTACAGGAGCAACAGCGGAAGTTTATTTCAAGGAAAAGGCGGCTAAATTCGATGCGATTAATTCCTTACTTAAAAATCCGAAAGATGTAGAAAAAGCAATTGATGAGTTAATCCTGAAAAATCAACAATTAATTAAAGAAATTGAGCAGTTTCAACGAGAAAAAGCCAAGCATGTTAAGTCAGAGTTAAAATCTAAGATCTATCAGGTAAATAGTGTTCTCTTCTTGGGTGAAGTAATCTCTTTAGATACAAATTCAGTAAAAGACATCCTGTTTCAATTGAAGAGTGAGACTTCAAATTTTGTAGGGGTAATTGGTAATACAGAAGGCGAAAAGTGCAACTTAAGTTTGATTATTTCGGAGAATTTAGTTGAATCAAACAAATGGAATGCAGCCCAAATTATAAAAGAAGTTTCTTCCCACATTCAAGGTGGAGGTGGTGGACAACCCTTTTTCGCAACAGCTGGCGGTAAGCATTCAGCAGGATTGACTACTGCAATAGAGGCAATACGAACTAAACTAAATTGAAAAAAGTTCTTATCATAACGTATTACTGGCCGCCAAATGGAGGGACAGGCGTTCAACGTTGGATGCACTTTTCACGTTATTTAAAAGAACTAGGTTGGGACGTTACCGTTTTTACCCCAATAAATGCGGAATCTGCCGTTATTGACACAGAATTACTCCATCTTGTCAATGGAATTAAGGTATATCCATCAAAAATCTGGGAGCCATTTGATATATATCGAAAAATTACCGGTAAAAAGAAATCTCAACGTATTCAAACAGGATTTTTACAAGAAAATAAGAAATTATTCTCTCTAGAGAAATTTTCTCTTTGGATCAGAGCCAACGTTTTTATCCCTGATGCTAAAATGTTGTGGATACGTCCTGCCATCAAAGAAATTATTGCACTTCAAAAGGAAGAACAATTTACTCATATGATTTCTACAGGACCACCTCATAGTACGCATCTTATTGCCGCCGGTGTGAAAGAAAAAATTAAAATTAAATGGTTGGCGGATTTTCGTGATCCATGGACAAATATCGATTGGTTCCCTAAATTACCGATGACAAAAAAAACGATAGCCAAGCATAAGTATTTAGAGTCTAACGTATTGAAAAATCCTGATGCTGTTGTTGCTGTAACTTTCGACATGGCAATCGAATTCAAAGAGATCGCTAATCGGGAAATTCAGGTAGTAACTAACGGATTTGCCTTTGAAGACTTTAAAAACTTCACATCAAAAAAATCTAACAAACTGCTGGTGTTTCATCATGGTTCGCTCAACGCAGACCGTAATCCAGTTAAATTTTGGAAGTTTCTAGGTGAAATTACAAAGACAAATGAAGATTGGAAAAACAACTTAGAAATTCAATTAGTTGGTGCTGTTGATATTTCCGTTCTTCAAGAAATAGAAAAAAATGGATTATTAAAATATCTCCAAGTCAAAAGTTTCATGCCTCATAGCGAAGTTATTGAAGCCCTTTCCTACGCTACTCTATGCTTATTGCCTTTGAATAATACGCCAAATGCAAAGGGAATCATGCCAAATAAATTATATGAATATTTGGCGACAGGAAAACCCATAATAGTAATTGGTCCAAAAGATGGAGATACAGCCGGGGTAATAATGAGCTTTGAAAATTGTTGTGTTTTCGATTTTGAAGAAGATATTGAATACCTTGTTTTAAGAGAATGCCTCAAAAAAGGAGAAATATCACACGATTTATCGATGTTCAATCGCTATAATTTGGCGGTTGAAATTGACAAATTATTGCAAAGTTTGTAAAATGAAAAGAATTCTATTTATTGGAAATGCAAATAGCTTCTTAATCATTCAGTTAGCAAAAAAATTAATAATCAGAAATCCTGACTGGCAAATTGACATTTTATCAGATCAAAAAATAGTTTCTGAGCAATCTCCCTATCATAATACCTATTGTGTCGACAATTACCATCCGAACGCATCAAAAAAAATAATTAAGGCATTTTATGTGGCTATTGAAATGAAGAAATTACTTAAGGATATCGAGGGAAAATACGATGTCATTCATATCCTATATGTATCTGCCTCATATCGTTATTTCTGGAATGCGTTGAAAAAAAAGAGTTCAAAAATTGTACTTACCGTTTTTGGTGGGGATTTCTATAAGTCGAAATGGTATATGAATTTACTAATTTCAAAAATGGCAAAAGAATCTTTTATAATTAGTGCTACCAATCCTTCTACACTTAATGCTTTTTGTTCCTATTTTAAGGTTATGGCTAAGAACAAACAATTAGTTCGTTTTGGATTGAATATTCTTGACGAAATTGATAAGGTGAATTCTTCTGATGTTGAGAAATGGAAGGAAAGAAATGGAATTTTACCTTCGGAAAAAATAGTGGCTTGCGGGTACAATGGTTCGCCAAATCAAAATTTACTTGCTATTTTAAATTCTCTAAAAAATTCAAAACCTGATTTATCATCAGTAGTTTTAACGCTACAACTTACTGAAAAAACAGCACATGTTGATCAAGTTATGAGCGCTTTAAAAGAAAGTGGATTTAAATTTCTTTTATTTAGGGAACGCCTAACCGATAGAGAATTAGCAGTCTATCGATCCACTGTGGATATTATGATTCAAGTGCAAACTTCAGATTCTTTCTCGGGAGCCATGCAAGAGCACTTGTATGCAGGTTCAACAGTTATAACTGGTTCATGGCTACCCTATGCTGTTTTGGACGAAAAAAATACAGCATACGTCAAAGTAAATGAAATTTCAGAAGTAGGAAAAGAGGTTTGTGCTAACTTATCTAGTTATTTGGACAAATCCAAGAACAAGGAAATTATCGCCACACTTTCAAAATGGACAAACACTATTTCCGATTGGACAGCTCTTTACCAGTAGACTTTAATGATCCAAAAAGTAAAAATCCTAACGAACCAAAAACAAAAGCAAAAAGTAAGCCTGATCCTATCATAGAAGTTTTACTTGAAGATGTAAAGCTCTCCGGTTCAAATTTCCATTCTATTTTATGTTTACCTGCAGGAATTAGCGCCCCTCTCAAAATATAATTTGCCCTAAATATTTTATCCGTTTTCTCTCCATCTATATAGCAATTCCAACCTTCTGGATAATAAATCTCACTAAAAATCGCGGGTGCTTCAACTTTTGAATTTGACTCATAAGAGATTGCATTTACATCATACGAAGTCATCTGAATAGTAGAGGTTGAGTCCACTGCATAATTCGTTGAAAGTGCATTACCAATATCAGCAAAATCTTTTGTGTTCAGCACCGCTTCTTTTTTACTATTTAATTTACCGAGAATGGTCATTTCGTCATTTGCATTGTTGACTTTCGTGATTTTTCCTACAAACCATGCATTTCCATTTGCCCCTTTGTTTTTAAGCGCCACGGTACTCGGATTAAATGATAAATAACGCGAATTGAGCATATTTAATACGACATATTTTTCTGGTAACGCAATTGGCAATGTATCGAAAATTGCTTGAAAATTAGAATTGGGTGGTAGCGTTCGTTGTAGCTCCTGTATAGCAATATTCTTTTGTTCAGAAATCATTTTTTGTTCAGACTGAAGCATTTCCATTTCAGCTGAAATACGGTGTTCAATAACTTCTTGATATCGTTTCAACTTCGCACCGTGGTATCCTCCGATGCTTTTATGAAAATAACTTGTATTCGTTTCATTGAAAGGGTTTCCAAATGAAAGCACACGGTAATTTGTATTCAAATTCAACGTAGCGAATGTGGCAATCATCTCACGCGTTTTTTCTGATTTAATTTGTTTGTAGATGTGTGAGTTATCCATTTTTGACAGGAAATCTAATTTTAAACTCTCAAAATTCTTAATACTACTTTTTTCCCTCATTAAAATACTCGAATCAGAACTAGTTGGCAAAGCTTTAGGTATTGTAGTTAATTCCTCATATTCGTATTTGGCCAACATTTTATCGGCTTTTATACCATCTAAATACCCTTTTGCCATGTACTCATCTATCATCTTCGTTTCTTGTTCTGTATTTACAGTTTCATCGATAGGGTCATTATTGAAATAGCGTTTTGCTACTGATAAATTATCGTAGGTAACTAAAGCGAAAAATATTCCAATAAAAACTAGTTGAGTTACTTTTCTCCACGCCATTAATAGAAAGAGTATACCAGATAAAATAATTAATACCAATCCTCTTGAAATGTCAGCTCGAAATAAGTCAATTCTAATGTCTATGAGGCTATTTTTTAATCCATTAATCAAATCAACTTGTTCTGCAGGTGTATTTGAATTTGTTGTAAACATTTGTGCTTCTTGAGGGCTTAAGAACGCTCCAGAAATTGATGGAAAAAGATACAAAACTACAATTCCAAATACCATGGACATCAAACCCACAAACCACCATTTTCGATCGCCATGAAGTTCTCCCGATTTTTGTATGTCTTCATTTTTATCCTTTGGTATCATTAACCAAAGAGATAAGTAAATTATAACACCCCAACCAAGTATAATGGTTGAAGCCAACATTAAAGCACGAATTAAATTCTTATCCTTTCTGTAATAGGCTGCTAGTCCGGTACAAACCCCAAAAATCATTTTTCCGTCTGACTGGAGCACCAATGACTTTCCTTCCGATTTTTCCGATTCTACGACTTTCTGTGAAATCAAACCATTCAAGAAAAGTAATGCGATTGCCGGTAAAATAAGTTGAGCCAAGACCAAAATCATCTTTGAATCTCTAAACTTATTATACATTGGGAACTGCTCAATAAAAAAGGCATTAATTCCATCAGGATCATTTGATGCCAAAAGTGCACTAAGTACTAAAATAAAAAGAAACGGCCATTTCAAAGAATCTCGCACAAAAACAAAACCCAAAAAGCCGAATACAATTATTATTATCCCAAAATAAAATGCTCCTCCGCTTGCCGCTTGCCCACCAAAATACGTTACGAACATCGGACCTTTCTGAGGATTATCATTGAGCAAGTAATCCGAGTATTCGCTATATTTAGAATCCTTCGTTATTAACTTAACAGCATCTTTATTACTTAAGAGATACTGCTGTGCTCCACCTTTGACATTTGGAAAAGCTGCCGATAGAATTTCTCGCTGTCCATAATTGTATTCTAGAATATAACTTTTATTCAATCCGTTTTCATCAATGCTGGAAGATTCCTGACCTTTTGGTTTAATTGTCAGCTCTGAAGCTCCTCTAGTTGTATGTTTACTGTATTCTTGTGTTGTGACCAAATTGCTAGCAGATGGAAGAATGGCTAAAATTCCTGAGGCAGCTAGAATTCCGTATGAAGTCACTAACGGTTTCCAATCTTTCTTTAATACCAAACGAATAGTTTCTGAGATGGCAATTGCCACCAATAGAAAAGCCAAATAATAGGTCATTTGCAGGTGATTAGCCGTCACTTGCAACGAGAAAAACAAGGCAAAAATTGCACCACCCAGCAAAGCCTTTCCTCGAAAAGCAAGTATAAAACCACCAACAGCAGGAGCGATATAACTAATGGCATTTACCTTGGACATGTGTCCCGCACCAATGTATAAAATATTAATTGTTGAAAAACCAAAAGCAACGGCACCAACAATTGACAACCAAGGGTTTATTCTCAAACACAAGGCAAAAATATAGAACCCCAACATTGTCCAAAAAAGTATTGCCACAGGCCTAGGTAAACCTAATTTCATTGCATTGTCTAAATGATATGTCCAATTATCTTGATGAATCACAGAAACTTGATAAGCCGGCATACCGCTAAACATGGAATTCGTCCAAAGAGGTTCTTGACCATCATGTGTTACGCGATAATCGACAATCTCCTTTGACATACCTACATGCTGCTTAACATCGCCTTGTTCCACAACGTATCCGTTAAAGAGCGGTTGATAAAATATAACCGCTAAAAGTAAAAAAGCCGCAATGGCGGCAAGGTGCGGATAAAATAATTTGAAATTAATATTTTTCATAAACTACTTATTTTGGATTTGCATATCGTGCAACATCATTGCCACTGATTGATTCGTCACAGAGAATAACCAAACGTTCAATGACATTTCGTAATTCACGAATATTTCCGGTCCAATTAATTGACGTAAGTTCTTTTTTTGCGTCCGACGTAAGGGACTTTGTTTTAATGCCTTGCTCTTGACAAACAATCGTTAAAAAGTGTTCTGCAAGAAGAGGAATATCCTCTTTCCTTTCATTTAGCGACGGCACATGAATTGGAATCACGGCCAAACGATGAAATAAATCTTCCCGAAAACGTCCTTCCTTAATTTCCTTACGTAAATCCTTATTTGTAGCTGCAACAACCCGACAATCGACTTTGATATCTTTTTCGCCTCCAACACGTTGAATGACATTTTCTTGCAAGGCACGCAATACTTTTGCTTGCGCACTTGCTGACATATCACCAATCTCATCTAAAAAAAGTGTTCCTCCTGAAGCGAGTTCAAATTTTCCTTTTTTATCTTTGACAGCACTAGTAAAAGCCCCTTTTTCATGGCCGAACAACTCACTTTCAATTAATTCCGCAGGTATTGCCGCACAGTTTACTTCAATAAATGGCATTTTTGATCGATTGGATAGCTCATGTAAAGACCTGGCTACCAATTCCTTACCTGATCCATTTTGTCCGGTAATCAACACACGAGCATCAGACGGTGCTACACGCTCTATCATTTCGGTAATTGCTTGAATTCCTTGAGATTCCCCAACTATTTTCGATCCTTTGATTTTCTTAACCGTAGCCTTTAACACTTGTGTTTCTTCCACCAAATGATTTCGATCTTTTACATTTCTTAAGATTACTAAAATCCTATTTAAGTCTAATGGTTTTTCTATAAAATCAAATGCACCTTGTTTGATGGCTTGAACGGCAGTTTCCACTGTGCCATGACCCGAAATCATAACTATTGGCACCTCTATTTTCTCAGTTTGAATAGAAGAAAGCAACTCCATACCATCCATAATTGGCATTTTTATGTCACAAAAAACTAAATCAAAAGAGTTTGCTCGCAACAATTCAATACCATCTTTCCCGTTTTCAGCCTCTTGCACTAGAATTTGCTCAAACTCCAATATTTCTCTTAGTGCTCTTCTTATCGCACGTTCATCATCAACAATGAGTACTTTCATAAATTTATTTTACGGTTCTTTCTAACATGGGAACAAATTTAAAAGTTCCGAATTCCAAAATACTATATTCTTCGTTGTTTTTCTTCGTAATTTTCAACATTTTCTGTTTCTCACCCTCCCCAACAGGTATAACCATTAGTCCACCTTCTTTCAATTGATTAATCAATTCCTTTGGAACTTCTGGGGCGCCACAAGTAACTAAAATTCTATCATAAGGCGCATAAGCTTTATTACCCGCATATCCATCACCAAAAAAAAGTTTGGCATTGATATTAAAAAATTCCAACATCTTTTTCGCCTTCAAATGGAGATCTCTGTGACGTTCAATTGAAATAATTTTTACGCCCAATTTACCAAGTATACACGTTTGAAAGCCAGAACCTGTTCCTATTTCTAGAATTTTCATTCCTTTCTCTAATTCCAATAATTGAGTCTGAAATGCAACGGTCAAGGGATGTGAAATTGTTTGTCCAGATCCAATTTGAAAAGCCATATTAGAGTATGCTTGTTCTTCAAATGCTAGATCCAGGAAAAAGTGCCTTGGAACAGCATCAAAAGCCTCTAGAATTTTATCATCTAAAATTCCCTTTTCTCTTAATTCAGAAATAAGAATCTTTCGCTTTCCTTTGTGTTTAAAGGTATCTTTCAAATGATTCATTCTTCTATCTTCAATAATTTTTTTATGTCTGTATTATGACCATAAACTACCATTACTTCTCCTTTTTGTAATCTTGTGTCTGGAGAACTTACTCCTTGAACTTGCTTTACCATTCTATTGACACCAATCAATGACTCTTTTCTTTCCTCTCGTATTGTTGTTAAAACAACCAAATTATAATTGCGTCTAAAACCAATTTCATCCAATGTTTTACCAATAAATGAATTAGGCACCTCCAATTCTACAATACTAAAATCAGCAGTTAATTCAAAGGAATCTAGTAAATTGGTGAGGCTTAACTTTTTTGCCCATCTTTCAGCTGTTTCAACCTCAGGATTTGCAATTTCAGTAATTCCCATTGCTGAAAGCACATTTTCATGCGTCGCATCTATTGCTCTACTAATAAGTCGTTTGGCATGTAAGTTTTTCATCACTGCTGAAGACATAATATTAGCCCCTTTGTCCTCTCCGATAGCGATAATCACTATATCTGTATCTTTTAAAGGCAATGTTTTTACAGTCTCAGGATTAGTTGCATCCATACATACCGTAAAGGTTATTTTATCTTTCAACGATTCCACACGTTGGAAATTTGAATCTACACCAATAACTTCATTTCCAGACTCCGTTAGTTTTTCCGCTAACGAGGAACCAAAATTTCCCAATCCTATAACAATGAATTTCATATACTTAATTTATTAAAACTTCCTCAGAAGGATATTTGTAGTTTTTTTGTTTGACTTGTTCAAAAACGGCGATTAAAATGGTCAGTGTGCTGACACGACCAATAAACATTAACAAAATGAGAATAATTTTAGCACCCTCTCCTAAACTGGGTGTAAGGTTGATACTCAATCCTACAGTACTGAATGCAGAAAAAGATTCAAAAATTAAATGAAGAGGTCGAACATTTGGTTCCAACATTATCAGTGTGAAACTCGCGATTCCAATGGTTATGAGTGATAAAAAAATTATCGCAAATGCTCTTCTAACAGTACCATTAGATACTTCTCTTTTAGAAATTTCAATACGGTCTTGACCTTTTGCAAGGCTTAAAAAATTCAAACAAGCCACTGCAAAGGTACTTGTCTTAATTCCACCACCTGTTGAAGCAGGCGATGCACCAATCCACATTAGTAAAATCGTTATTAAAACAGTTGGCATTGCCAAAGCCCCCATGTCAAAAGAATTAAACCCAGCAGTTCTAGGAGTTACCGAACCCATAAATGCAATTACCCATTTACCGAGTGGGCCATGGTCGGCCAAAACACCATTATATTCGAAAATGTAAAATAAAACAGTACCAACCACAAGTAGGCTAACTGTAGTAACAACAATAATTTTGGTATTGGTATTAATTATCCATGCTTTATGCCTGAGTTCCTTTAATCGGAATATTTTCTTTACACGTAATTTTACGCGGTAAACTACCAATTCAAGCATATTTTGCATGATTGGGAATCCTAACCCACCAAAAATTATAAGAAAACAGATAATTAATTGAAAAGGATAATTATAGGCAAGTATTGGGTCATATAAATTTGAGGAATACAAAGAAAAACCAGCATTATTGAATGCACTTACACTATGGAAGATAGAAAAGTATACATGCTCAAAAAAATTTGAATGCAAATCAGGAGGTGTAGAAAAAAACAAAAAAATTGCACCAAAAGATTCAATAATTAAAGTCAACAACAACACATTTTTTAACGAAGAGAAAACATTATTGAGTTCGCTTTCATTGGATAATTCACCAAAGTATAATCGGTTATTGAATGATGAACCTCCTTTGAAGAAAAAACTAAAATAACTGGCAAATGTCATTATCCCTAGTCCGCCAACTTGAATCAATCCCATAATTACTGTTTTTCCCATAACAGTGAAGGCGAATTGTGTGTCTACCACCGTTAGACCCGTTACGCAAACGGCACTGGTTGAAGTAAATAAAGCATCTAAAAAACTAATTCCATCGACTGTTGAATTAGGCATTTTCAACAAAAATGCGCCAATTAAAATAACAATGGCAAAACTTATGATAAAGAGCTGTGCAGGATTCAATCCTGTTTTTCTGTAATCTATTTTATAAGATGCTGCTTCACGAATGAAATAAAGGACTAAAAAAACGGAATAAAAGATTATGTCTTGCTCGAAGTACCCAAAGGTAATGAATAAAAAATATGTCAAAAAAAGTACATCATAGGTAATGATCCATAAATTCCATTTTAACGATGAAACATATCGAATACATATACTCAGTGCACCGATAGATGAAAGAACTCGACATAAATAAACAAATTCTTGTGAAAGTAAATTATTTGTGTCAAAACCAAAAAAAACAAACAACACAATCAACGCAAAGACCGCTAGGAATCCTGAAATCTTATTAAATATCTGAGCTATTTTAGAAAGTATCATTGGCAAACAAAGTTAATGTAAATAATTGCTTATTTTGAAAGGAAATTTCTACGTTTTTCTAACTTTGTAACTAACTAACCTGGTGGAGAGAGAAGATCATTTTGATTGGTTTGTTGTAAAAACAAATTCACGCGCTGAAAAGCGCGTTTTCGAACGCATCGAAAAATTAGGTTTTCAAGTATACTTACCTTTAGTTGAGTCAATTAAACAGTGGAGTGATCGGAAAAAGAAAATTCACACCCCCTTAATTCCGTCTACTTTGTTTGTCAAAAGTAAAGCATCAGAGTTATCTAAATTATACGACATTCAAGGCTTTCATTACATTCTTCAGTACCTTAAGAAACCCGCCATTGTGCGAGAATTTGAAATAGATAACTTAAAAATTTTACTTAAAGAATCTGATTCATTGGAACTTTTTCACGAGTTAGGATTAACTCCTGGCGATAAAGTAGAAGTTACGAGAGGACCCTTTCAAGGACTTATTGCAACTTCTTTGGAAGTGAATCGTACACACAAGTTAATAGTAGAAATTGAAAGTTTAGAACAACGCTTTGTGGTTCATGTACCCAAATCATTCGTTCGAAAACTATAAGAATAGTTAATCTACAAGCGTGTTTCCACGTAACCTTACTTGGGACTCACGATTGGCGAAGCCATATATTAAATGAAAAAAAGAATATTAGTAACTGGAGGTGCAGGATTTATTGGTTCAAACACATGCGAAAATCTTATTTTGGAAGGCCATGATGTAATTTGTTTGGATAATTTTATCACCGGCAGACGAAGTAATATCGAACACCTTATGGAATCTTCTTCCTTTCATTTGATTGAAGGTGATA